>PVBE011901582.1_pt1 | contig 78546 bp, 60 predicted proteins | sample 1631181 | NCBI WGS metagenome assembly PVBE01 (sample SAMN08397723, study PRJNA350692) | Marine metagenome, whole genome shotgun sequencing project. | isolation source: water | place: Pacific Ocean | collected 2012-04
AGTTCATGGCGATATGATAAAACAAGCGATGCTCGATTTTGTTCCACTTGCTGGTGCCAGGAGGATAGTGGGCCTTGCCTTGGGCAGGGACGATGAAGTCGTGCACCTTCACACGCTCGGGCTCTCCTTGAGGTCGCCACTCGCGCCCGGGATTCTTGAAGTCGCCGATCAACTCTTTCTTCTTCGTGTCGACCGAAATGACCGGTTGGCCCTGCGTCTGATCCTCGCACACCTGGTCATTGAGATAGATAAATTGGGCGTCCCGATCCGGGTGCGAGGACCCTTCCCGAGACTTGCGGTTCGATTGCAGCCTGTAGCCAAGTCCATGCAGCAGGCCCGAGACGACCTTGGCGCTCACGGTGTGCCCCATGGCCTGCAACTCAGCGGTCAACTTGGCCAAACTCTTCGACGTCCAGCGCAGCGGATTGTCGTCAGGGTCTCCGGCCGTGATCGGCTCGACCAAGGCATTGAGATCTGCCTCCAGCGTGACATCGGTATCGGCGAGGCGCTTGCGGCCGCCCCAGGCCGACGCGTGCGCCCTGGATCCAGCGGCGCCTCCGACTGCAACTCCTGGATACCGCGTGCAATCCGTGCCCGCGAGATCCCTGTGGCGCGATACACCATCGCAATGCCGCCATGGCCAATCGCCACCGCCTCAGCGGCCGCCCACAGACGCTGAGTTCGCTCCGTCAGCAGAGGAGAAAGAGATTCGTACTTCGCTCGCAGCGTATCGATATCCACGCCCCAAACATGACTCCGCTACGTCGTGAAGTATAGTGCTTATTTCGCGCTCAGCCCTTAGGGTGACGGCCACGGGCGGCAACGTTGAAGCCGAGCAGAAAGCAATCTTCGCCGACCTCCGCGCCGAAGAGCGCTCGTTCCTTGCGCATGCCACGCAGCGTACCCGGGACAGCGGTGGTGGATTCATTCTAGACGCGGCCTGGTCGCGAAATCTGATCGACAGCCTTGCCTGCGCGCGAGCGATCGCGGACCGGTTTGGGCTTGGGGCTGTAAAGGTTGAGCACAGCGGCCACGGTTTCGACGGTTGGAACCCGTTGGAACCCGTTGCTGTTCCTATGGTTGAAGCCGACGGCGGGCATAGGCAGCTGACCTCGACTGGCCGCGGTGCGTCGTCTCCGACGCCGACGGACCTGGAGGCACTGCTGCCGATAGACCCGGTAGACGCGCTTGTGATTGTCGGTCCAGCCGTCGCGCCGTAACAGCAGCAGCAAGCGCCGATAGCCCCAGCGTCGTCGTTTGGCTGCGTGGGACCGCAGAGCGGTCGCCAACAGCTCGTCACGGTGCGCTCGTGGACGGTAGTGATAGGTGCTGCGATGCAGATCGAGAAGCCCACAGGCACGGCGACGGGACACGTGGAAGGAGTCTTGGAGTGATCCACGGCGCTTCGCCTCGCTGCAGGCTTCACCAGTTTTTTGAGGCGACATCCTTCAGCATCTGGATGTCGAGGGCCTGGTCGGCGACGATTCGCTTCAGACGGCGGTTTTCCTCGTCCATCTGCTTCAGCCGTTTGGCGTCACTGACATCCATGCCGCCATACTTGGCCTTCCACCGGTAGTAGGTGCCCTCAGCGATGCCGTGTTTGCGAACCAGGTCAGCGACCTTGAGGCCCGATTTTGCCTCCTTGAGGACCGCGATGATCTGCTCTTCGGTGAACTGCTTGCGCTTCATGAGACGTCCTCCTGGCCCAGATCCTAGGCCGGTGAACTCTCATTGACAATGGTCCAGATTTAGGGGAGCAGGTCAATCCGGTCGCGGATCATGATGCTGGTGGAATCTGGAACGGCAAGAATAAACCTGGCGTTGTTCTGCAAACTGAGGAGTCAGAATTGATACACTATGAACGAACTCTCGACATCGACGCCGCACCCGACACTGTCTGGGCCGTCATCGGTCGCTTCATGCACATTGACGAATTCGCACCGCTCGTAAAGTCCGTGGAAGCACTCACGGACGACGAAGACGGGGTCGGGTCGAAACGGCGCTGTAACTTCGAGGACGGTACCTCGGTGGTGGAGGAGGTGACCAAGTGGGAGCCCAATCGTGGGTACCGCGTCCGTCTGTTGGAAATGTCGGCGATGCCTCTTCACGAAGTGCACGCGGAGCTGTCGGTCGAGCCGCTGGAAAACGAGCGCACGAGAGTGACGTGGGGCATGGATTACCGCGTGAAATTCGGTCCTTTCGGCTGGCTGTTGGGCCAAACCGTGATGAAGCTGATGATGGGTAAGATCCTCGACGGTAACTTGAGTGGTCTCGCCAACAAAGCTCGGTCAGATCGGGCCGGCACCTAAGACGGAAATCGGTTTGGTAGGTCCGTCTTCGTGGGCTATGGTTGAGCTTGCGAGCGATGGCGTTGCATTCGTGTTGGGTGATGTGGTCCATACTGGTACGCTTTGGCAGGTACTGGCGGATGAGTCCGTTGGTGTTTTCGCTGGTTCCTCGCTCCCAAGAGTGGTGAGGATTGGCGAAGTAGACGCCGGGGGACGGTGGCTCTTGATACGCGCGGCAACGCGTACCATCGTACGAGATCGGGTGCCAGCTGTGAGCGACCACCGACCCGGGCTCCGTCCGTGTCACGGATTCTTCCTACCCAGGGTCTTGTGAAACATGGAAGCTCTGACTCCCGCTCTTGACGCCACGACCATGGACGAAGACGTGGCGACCCACCATACCGAAGAGCGTCGGCAGCGGCTCGTTGAGTTCGCCGCCGCTCCCAACCGCTATGCGAAGAGCGCCTTTCGCTGGGTCGAGGATGACCCCGGGGCCATCGATGCCTACGGACGCGCGCTGAACCGGTTGGACCGGTACCAGGACGTGCTCGGCTTCAAGCGATTGTGCCGGGCCGGCGGCAGCTACAGGAGCGCGCTGTACGGGCTGGCGGCCCTTGCCCACCACCATCGGCGCTGGATCCGGCAGCCGGAGACCTGGAGTTCCACCATCCAGCAGGGCGGCCATCCGCAAAGCGTCGACCAGTTCGGTTCGCTGGCCCGTCACCTGCTGGCGCAGTTCGACGTACCCAGGTTCATGGACGAGGTCTGGTTCGATGAATACGGTCCCGAAGCACTGCAGCGCCAGAATGCGTTCATCCACATCGGTTCGGGTGGCAGTGCGCGCGATCTCGACCTGCCGGTGCAGCTGACCCGCCGGATGGCGCACATGTTCATGCAGGGGAAGAACCGCGATTCCCTGGCCCACAATCTGCGCTGGTCCCAGGTGCTGGGCGTCGGCGGGGACCAGCAGATGGCGCGGACAATCCTGAAAACACGCCTCGGCCGGCACCTTGAACATGACGAGTTCTGGAGCACGGTGGTTCTGTTCCTGGCCAGCAATCCGCTCATCGATCCCACTCAGGTGGGTCCCATGATCGACTACGTGCACAACATGCGCTTCGCGCCGCGACGGGTGGTCCGCGAAGGAGGGGGTGTCGATGAAGCGCCCCCGCCTCAGCCCGACTTCACTATGAAGGGCCGCAGCGCCAAGAAACTGCTGCGCCAGGTCGACGCCTGGCATGGCCACCTGACCCGTGTGCGCGACGTCGTCTTTCAGAGCTGGCAGACCAGCGGCGTACGGCCCTACGAGTTGGAAGAGGAACTACCCGAGCTCGGCCCTGTGCGCTGGACGGTACAGGAGCTGCTGTCGAGTTGGGAACTGGCCGCCGAGGGGACCGCTCTCGACCACTGCGTTGTCTCCTACTCCGATCAGTGCGCCGACGGCCAGACCGCCATCTGGTCCATCGGCCTGCAGCGAGAGGGAGAGGAGACCCGCGAGAACGTGCTCACCGTCGCCGTCGACGTGGGCAAACGCGCCATCACCCAGGCGCGGGGACGCTTCAACATGCTTCCGGGCCAGGCCCCCCGTTCCGCCCAGGCCCAGAAGGTGGCCAGGGGACGTTACATGCAGATGTTGAATCGCTCCGATCATGTCCTGCGGTTGTGGATGGAACGGGAACGGTTGCGGCGGGACGACTGAGCCGTCGTACGGCTACACCGTCTGCCCCGCGTCCGACTCGTAGGTACGCCCCGGCGGCTCGTCGTCCGGCAGACCGACGTGGTCCCAGAACTCGGTATGCTCGAAGGGGGCGCGACGTATATCTGGCACGTGTACGGCAGCACCACCTGAACGGGCCGACTGATCGGCCAGGATCCCCGGAAGTGTGTAGTCGGCCATGCGGTAGACGTCGATGGGCACACGTTTGCCGGCCTGCAACGCCCGGGCGAAGGTGATGGCTGTCCAGATGTCGGTGCCCCCATGGCCCGAGGCTGCCTCGGGAACGTCGGCGCGCGCCGTGCCGATCTCGACACGCTCCCAGCCTTCCTTCTCGTCCCGTGTTTTCTCCAGGCGTCGACAGAATCCTTCATGGGAATACCACTCGGCGCTGCCTTCGGTGCCGAAGATCCGGTAGTTGTGGGCTCCCGGTCGACGTGTGCTCAGCGTCACCAGGATGCGGATCAGTCGTCCGCGCGCCGTCTTGAACAGCGCGTACTGGCCGTCTGACCGCAGCGGTGTCTCGCCGTTCCACCAGGGCGCCTCAACACAGTTCACCGACACGACCCGGTCGTCGAGCACTTCCAGCAAGGGTCCCAGATCGTGCGTCAGGTACTGGATCGGCGCCATGTCCGACCTCCACACGCGCCGTGTCCCGGTGATCCCCTGCTCCCGTACCTGCTTCGGCGTGAACTGGTCGCCTTTGGCATCCACCATCGTGTTCGGCAGGTAGTGGAGGTACTCCCCGTCGGCCATGGACACGGCGCCAAAGCGGCCTTCCACGATCCAGCGTCGCCAGTAGCGGAGAAAGGCCAGAAAGCTGGAGTTTTCGGCCAGCATGTACTGCTTTCCCGTGGCCTCCACCGTAGCGGCGATGTGCACGATCTCTTCCTGCGTGAAGGCGCCCGGCACTTCGCTGAGCACGTGACATCCCGCCTCCAGGGCCTGGATCGTGTGCTCCTTCTGCAAACGACCGTTGCTGGCGATGGCGACAGCGTCGGGTCGCATGTCGAGCAGCTCCTCGAACTCGCTTACCATCTTGACGGAGCGATCCAGCCCCGACGCGGTCTCCGCCGCCCGGTCCCGCCACTGTTCGATCCGATCCGCCGCACCGATGACTTCCGCCTCTTCGGTATGCAGGAAATTGCGCAGGTGGCTGTGACCCCGTCGCAGTCCGAGTATCCCGACCTTCACCTTGTCCATCGCTGTCCCCTCCCCGGGTTGGTTTTTACAGTTGCCCAGATCGCCGCCTCGACCGCCGTCTGTTGTACGCGGGTCCACACATCGGTGCCCCCCTCGCCGTCGTCCAGGCGCAGCTGATCCCCCGCCAGCTCGTAGCTCGTGCCGCCAGCCAGCCCGCTGATGAGATCCGCCAGCAGGGCTTCCTCGTCGAGCTGCGCGTGCAGAGCCGCCTGGATGGTTGCCGTCAGCGCCGAAATGTCCTGCTCCGGAATCTCCAGGTCTGCCGCCAGCGAGGCTGCCAGTCTCTCTCCCAACTCGTCGATGAACGCCTCGAAGGCAGCGTCGTTGACGCGCAGCTCCCGCTCCGCCAGCGCCAGCACGAGCAGATCCCCAGACGTGGTCCACGTGCCGGAGCCGACGAAGGAGACCGTCAGTGAGTCGGCGTCGGCCACGGCCCCGCCGGCTTCGGACTCGGACGCGAGAAACTCGTCGTTCAGCCGGCCTGTCACCGACATGCGGGCGCCACCGTCGCTGTCCAGCACGAGGCGGGACACGAAGGCGCCGGACTCAACGTCGCTGATGGCTTCCCAGGTTCCTGCCAGTCCATCCTGGGCCGAGGCCGCCGGTCCCATGAGGACCAACACCCCCAGCCACGCCATTCTGACCATGAACATCGTTGACCTCGAGCCTCTGCCACAGCGCCATGCTGCAGCGCGCGGAATATAGTTGCAGGTGACACGCTTGACCTCTCCGCGTCCGGGGACCGTCTATTCCTTATATGGACGGTCACATCGTCATCGCTCCGGGCAGCATCAACGTCGACCTGATCCTGCGCACGGATGTGCACAAGGGTCCGAAGACCTTCCGTGGTCGATACAGCGAGAGCCAGGGGGGCAAAGGATCGAACCAGGCCATCGCTGCGCGCCGTGCCGCCGACGACGGCAGAGCCGTGTACCTGCTGGGTGCCGTGGGGCAGGACACCTGGGGCGAACAGTCCCTGCAGGCACTGCGCGACGCCGATGTCGACGTGCGCTTCATCCGCAGCGATGGTGTGTCCACCGGTGTGGTCATGGAATACCTCTACGCCGACGGCGAGGTCACCATCGGTCTGGAGCCCGGCGCCAACGACACGGTGACGGTGGCTGACGTGGAGCGGGCTCGCCCTGTGATCGAGGACGCCGCCCTGCTGCTAGGCCAGATCGAGACCCCCATCGACACCGTGCAGCACGCCTTCGTGGTAGCGCGGTCGGCAGAGGTGAGCACCTGTCTCGATCCGTCGGTGGTTCCGCCTACCGAGGCCGGGCGGCGCCAGCTGTTCGAGCACATTCTCCCCCTCGTCGACCTGATCGCACCCAATCGTTCTGAAGCCGAAGAACTGACAGGCATTCGTGTCACCGACGACGGCAGCGCCCGGTTGGCCGCACAGTGCCTGCTGGACCACGTACCTGTCGTCGTACTCACCCGTGGCGCCGACGGTGCACTCGTGGCACGTGGCGGCGACGTTGACTGCGTGCGTGGACTCGAAGTCAACGCCATCGACGGTGGCGCCGCCGGCGACACTTTCCGCGGGGCACTGGCATTGGCCGCAGCCGAAGCCCAGCAAGCGCACGGACCGTCGCTGACGGAGTTGCCCTTCGGCGCCCTCGTCGAAGCTGTCCGTTTCGCCAACGCCGCTGCCTCGATCTGTGTCACCCGAGCCGGCGCCTGTCCCTCCATTCCGGTGCGCGAGGAGATCTTCTCCCAGCTCGCAGCCGCAGTCCCGCGAAAAGATCCCTCGTGATTACGAGACAGCTGCGCGACCGGATTCAGTCCAGCCTCATCGAGCACATCGGCCGTCATCCGGCCTGGTACCCCGTCTCGCCGAATGTGCTCACCTTCGGTGCCTTGGTCCTCGCCCTGCCGGCGTGCTGGGCCATTGCCGAGCAGCGATACTTGCTGGCTGTACTGTTCATCCTGCTGTCGGGCGCCGTGGACCTGATCGACGGCTGTGTGGCGCGCGGCCTGGATCGCACGACGAAGTTCGGCTCTTACTGGGACGCCATGATCGACCGCTACGTCGATTGCCTGCTGTACCTGGGATTCGTCCTCGACGGGTACGAGCTGGAAGCTTTCCTGGCCACCACAGGTACGGTGCTGACCAGCTACGCCAAGCCGCGCACGGCGATGGTCGTGGCCATCTACGCGCAGGACTGGCCGACCATTGGTGAGAGAGCGGAGCGTTTTATCCTGCTGCTGGCCGGATTGCTACTGGCCGTATGGATCCCTGTCGTGGCCGGCTGGTCGACGATCAGCCTCATGTTGTGGGCCACCGCACTGATGACGCACGTGGGTGCTGTGCAGAGAATCGTCATGACCCGGCGGCTGGTGGAGGAAGACGGCCCGTAACACGGTGGGCTATCCGCTGGTCAGCCAGCCGGTAGGTTGACAATCTCTGCACCGTCTATATCATCTATGCTATACTGTAATAGCAAAGGTGCTATAATATGCCCTTCGATTACTGTCAGATCCGGGTATTCCGCGGGACTGTCGGACTCACCCAGACCCAGCTGGCTGCTAAGCTTCGCGTGCCACAATGTACCGTGGCCCGCTGGGAGACGGGGAAGGTTGCGCCCAATGCCTCACACATCGGTGAGATGTGTGACTTTGGGCGTGTCGCCGGCATTGAACCGGGGTTCTTCTTCCCCGCCTTCAGCCGCTGCAATCCCGGAAGGGACACGACACTAAGACCACCACCATGAGGAGCCTGTCATGGCAGAACCACTGGTAGTAACCGACGATACCTTCGAGGCGGAAGTCCTGCAGGCGACCGAACCCGTGCTGGTCGATTTCGGCGCCACGTGGTGCGGTCCCTGCCGCACTCTGGAGCCGATCGTGGAAGAGTTGGCGCGCGAGTACGCCGGCCGCGTGAAAGTGGCCAAACTCGATGCTGACGACCATCCGCAAACGGTGGCCAAGTTTCAGATACGCGGTCTGCCGACGCTGCTCTTCTTCAGGGGCGGGCAGGTGCAGGACACCCTTGTCGGTGTCGCCGCCAAGGGGCAGCTGACCGAAAAGCTGGACGCCGTGCTGCAGGCGGCGTAACGGATGAAGCACGCCTGGCGGGGGTGAAGCGCTCCCGTCAGGCGCGAATCGCCCGTGCCGCCAATCGCTCGTACAGTGGCCGGCACTCCTCGAGCAGCGGCTGCAGCCGTTCCGGGAAGGGTTCGGTCTTGGGCGCGTACGGTTCGAACCCCGTCGATCGATGCACACTGCCATACCAGTACTGGGCCCACACCCCATCTTCCGGGCGTGCCCCGGCGTCCCAGCTCAACATGCGTTCGTCAAAGGCCAACCCCAGACGATCGCACAGTTGCTCGAGCACCCGGCGCGGGTCGAGCAGTGTTTCGCGAGCGTCCAGAATCGGCGGCGCCTGCCCGATCCCCTCCAGCTCTTCGAGCAATTCCACGTTCTGCGCATACCCGGTGTCCCGCAGGCTCGGTGCCTCAACCTGTTGCACGTACGACGGCAGCATGTCCACGGGATCGCGGATCAGAATGACGTTGACGGTCTGCCGCAGAAACTCGAGATCCAACCCGACGAGGTGGTGGGTCATCTGCTTGAGGAACAGCAGGGAGTGGTCGCACGGCCCGAGAATGACGTCGCGCACGACAGCGGCGCCGTCCTGGTTCTGCGACGCCAGCACCGCCTCGGCGCCCGGGTGATAGTCGCGCGCCGACGTGTGCGCCAGGTAGTGCGCGTAGAGCGGCTCGTCGACGACCTGTGTGTCGGCACGTTGTGCGAAGCAGTACATCAGCGCTGTCGAGATGTTGCGCGGTCCGCTCCACAGGCAGAGACGCTGGCACCCGCTCATGAGGAGCGCGCCGTCTTGACCGCGGCCACCTCCACTTCGATCGCCTCTTCGTAGAGCTGCTGCAACCGACTCGTCATCTGCCCCGTCGCGCCGACGCCGACTTCGCGGCCGTCGACACTCATCACGGGTGTCAGCCCGCCGAAGGTACCGGTGACGAAGGCTTCGTCGGCGCCATAGACGTCGAACAGCGAGAAGTTCCGCTCACGACAGGTAAAACCCGCCGCGGCTCCCACCTCGAGCACCTTGCCGCGGGTGATACCGTTCATGCAGTACTGCCCCGTCGACGTCCACACCTCCTCGTTGCGCACGATGAAGAAGTTGGTGGCATTGCAGGTGGCGACAAAGCCGTGGATGTCGAGCATCAGCGCTTCGTCGGCGCCGGCTTCCAACGCCTGAACCAGCGCCATGACCTCGTGCTGCTTGCTGTGACAGTTGAGGCGAGGATCCAGATAGTCTGGGGACCCGCGACGGATCGAGCTGGTGAACAACCGCACACCTCGCTGCCGGCTGGCCGGATCGGCCGTCTTGTGCTCGGCGATGATGACGACGTTGGGGTCGCTGATCGTCAGCCGTGGGTCCTGCGACGGTGTCTTCTTGATGCCACGGGTCACCATGACCCGCACGTGGACACCGTCCGTCATGTTGTTGGCTGCCAGGGTCTGCTCGATCGCCGCGGTCAGATCGGTCCGGGACATGCCGAGGTCCATTCCCGTCGTCGCCGCTCCCTGCCACAGGCGATCCAGGTGCAGATCCAGAAACACGAGCACACCATCGTGCAGGCGCAGACCTTCCCAGACACCGTCCCCCACCAGGTAGCCGCTGTCGAATACCGAGATCTTCGCCTCATCCCGGCTGGTGAGCTCGCCGTTGATGTAGATGCGGATGTCCTCGTTGCGCGGATCCTGAAGGGCGTTGTGTGTGCCGTGTGTCATGCCGTCTCTCCTATCGGTCGGGTTACAGGCTAGGGCCGCTGGCTTGATCGGGCAACGGGACCGACTCTCACCTGCTGGTCCGGCGGACCTTCAAACACCACCTTTGGCAACATGCTGCGCAGCTATCTGACCGTCACCCTTCGCAACCTGTCCCGCCACCGGCTGCACTCGGCCATCAGCGTATTCAGCCTGGCGGTGGGCATGGCGGCCGGCATCATCGCCCTGGTCTTCATCCAGCACGAGGTCAGCTTCGACCGTTTCCACGACGATGTGGGCCGCCTCTTCCGCGTCCTTCGTCAGCGGGGCGAGGGCGACAGGCTCAACGTGCGCTGGACGACATCCGGGGCGCTGGCCCGGGCGCTGGAGTCAGACTTCCCACAGATCGAAGCAGCCTCCAGGTCGCGCATGTACCACGTCAACGTGCGCGTGGACGAACAGACGTTCACCCTGCGACAGACCCATGTGGACGAGCAGTTTCTGACGCTCTTCGAATTTCCCTTCGTGCGCGGATCGCGCGCCGACCTGTCCGAGCCCTACTCGATCGCCATCACCCGCAGCACGGCAAAGCTCTGCTTCGGCGAACGCGACCCCATCGGCCAGCTCGTCACCATCGAGGAACGCTACTACGGCGGCGACTACACCGTCACCGGCATCATCGAGGATCCGCCGCCGAACTCCTCGTTGCAGTTCGATCTGATCCATCAGACAGAGCCCCGCGATGCTGAGGGGTTGCGCGACTGGCAGGACTGGCGCCCACGGGTGCAGCAGGCACAGATCCAGACCTTTGTCCGCCTCAGCGCCGGCGTTGCGGCCGCTGACATGGAGCGTTCGCTGAGTGCTGCCATCGGCCGCTACATGGGTGCCGAAGCGCAGCAGAACATCTCCTACAGACTGCAGCCGCTGCTGCGCCAGCATCTGTATTCCCACCAGGACTACGGACTGGCTGGCGATGGCGACATCAACCAGGTCATCACCTTCGGCGCTGTGGCCGGCTTCATCCTGCTCATCGCCTGCGTCAACTTCACCAACCTGGCTACGGCGCGTTCCATGTCGCGCGCCCGCGAGGTCGGCCTGCGCAAGGTGGTCGGCGCCCGGCGCCTTCAGGTGGTTGTACAGTTTCTCGGCGAGTCCGCGGTGCTCGCCGCCATCGCCCTGATCCTCAGCCTCGCCGTGGTCTGGCTGCTGTTGCCCCACTTCAACAGGTTGGCGGGGACGGCACTCCAGTTGACCGCCGCGACGATGGCCGCCATCCTGCCCGGCATTCTCCTCCTCGTCGTTTTCGTCGCCCTGCTGGCGGGAGCCTATCCGGCCTTCTTCCTCTCGGCCTTCGAGCCCATCGACAGCTTCCGCCAGGCCCGGCGAGGGGGAGCCACCCGTTTCCGTCACGCCCTTGTCGTGACGCAGTTCGCCGTCTCCATCGCCCTCGTCATCGGCACGGGCATGATCTATCGGCAGATCGAGTACATCGGCGAGCGTCATCTGGGCTTCGACAAGGAGCACTTCCTCATCCTTCCCATCTTCCAGCTCGACCGCGAGAGCAAGGCCGAGGGCGAAGAGTGGCTCGTCGGTCGCTACGACGTGGTGAAGACCGAATTCACCCGGCACCCCAACATCCTTACTGCGAGCGCCTTCCGCTTTCTGCCCGGACAGGATGTGCCCATGACGAGACGGGTGACACCGGAAGGACACGAAGGCACCGAGTGGCTGATGCCGGTGCAGGAGTGTGACGAGTCCTTCATGGACGCCTTCGGCATCCCGCTGCTGGCGGGGCGCACCTTCTCCCCCGACATCGAACGTGATCGCACCCACGGCTGGATCCTCAACGAAACCGCCGTAGGCGCCCTTGGCTGGACACCGCAGAACGCCGTGGGTCGCCGCTTCGGCCGGGCCCGATCCGAGGAGGATGCCAAGGGCGAGGTAATCGGTGTCGTCGGTGACTTCCACTACCAGTCGCTGCACTCAGAGTTGCAGCCGGCAGCGCTGGGATACCGACCCTGGTTCTACAGCTACCTGGGGCTGCGGATCGATGGCCGCGACCTGCCGGAGACCATGGCCTTCGTCGAGCGTACATGGCGTCGGTTCATGCCCGAGGACAAGGCCCCCGTCATTCAGTTCCTCGACGACAGGCTGGACCGTCTGTACGAGACCGATCGCCGTCTGGCTCGAACGGGCGGTGCTTTCTCGGTGCTGGCCATCGTTCTGGGTTGCCTGGGTCTGTTCGGACTGGCGTCGTTCTCGGCCGAACAGCGAGTACGCGAAGTCGGCATCCGCAAGACTCTCGGTGCGTCTTCAACGAGTCTGCTCCTGCTGCTGTCCCGTGACACGGTACGCCTCGTTCTCGTCGGCGGGCTGCTGGCCTGGGTGGGTGCCTGGTTTCTCGTCGACCGCTGGCTGGAGGAGTACGCCTACCGCACGACCCTCGATCCCGCCATCTTCATCGGCGCCGGTGTCGGGGCGCTGGTCGTGGCGCTGCTGACCGTGTCGTTCCATGCGGTGCGCGCGGCACAGAGTGATCCCACAGTGACATTGAGGGCGGAATGAAACAGGCTCCTGACTGGAAGTGCGTCACCGAGGCCGCACCCTGGCAGCCCCGTGACTCTCAGGGCGAGCTCGTCTACGACGGCCACATGTGGATCTTCGGCGGCTGGTTCACACCGCAGACGCCGAATCCCCGGGATGTGTGGAAGTCGCCAGACGGCAGGAACTGGACGTGCACGGTGGAGGTCGCGCCGTGGGAGCACGGCGACCTTCCGGCGACCATGGCCATTGATGGCAGGATGTGGCTGATGGGCGGTCGACGACTGCCCGGCGCGGAGAACAGCAACAAGGTGTGGTCATCCACCGATGGCGCTGACTGGGCGTTGGAGTCCGACGGCGCCGGCTGGTGTCCACGTGTCGGCCACTCCTTCGCCGTGTGGCGGGACCGCATGTGGATTCTCGGCGGCACCGAGAACTTCTACGAGGATAGCGAGACCACTCTCAAGAATGACGTGTGGTCCACCGTCGACGGCAGGGACTGGCGGTTGGAGACGGCGAACGCCGGCTGGTCGAAGCGCCGGGATGCCCAGGTCACCGTTTTCGACGAGAAGCTGTGGATCATGGGCGGCGGTCACTGGAAGCCGGAGACGATCCCGAGGAATGACGTGTGGTGCTCGGAAGACGGTGTGAGTTGGAACCAGATGACAAAGGCTGCGCCCTGGCGGCCACGGATGTGGTTCTCCTTGGTCGTTTACCGCGACCTCATGTGGGTCCTGGGCGGCTGGTCGCGGGAGGATGGGAACTACGGCGACGTCTGGTGCTCGCCGGATGGTGTGGAATGGACCGAGGTGAAGTCCGACGTCATCTGGACGGCGCGGCACGAACACTCGGCCTTCGTGTTCGAAGGCCGGATCTGGGTTGCCGGAGGTCATGGCGAGCCGCTTAACAGTGAGGTGTGGTCGCTGGAGGTGGGGGAGGGGTGGTGGTAGGGGATGCGGTATGACTTGACTTCTGCCTGGGTCCTTGGGACTTTTGAGGCATATCTTGCATCATAATGGAGGCACATGTTGAATCAGATCACTGTGCGGGCTATCCCGGATGAATTGAAGCGCGAGATCGAATCAAGAGCCCAGGCCGATGGCGAGAGTCTCAACAAGTCAGTCATCCGCCTGTTGAAGCAGGCCGTCGGACTCGACCGACCGGAGAGGAAGAAGCGAGACCTGTCCGCCTTTGCGGGTACATGGACGGAGGCGGAGGCGGCCGAGTTTGACCGCAGCGTGCGCATCTTCGACACCATTGATGAGGATTTATGGAAGTGAGTGGCGTCTGCGTCGATACGAGTGCCTACAGCCACCTGAAGCGCGGGCGGGATACGCTCCGATTGCGCCTGGAGGAAGCGGATTCCGTCTATGTACCTGCCACCGTACTGGGGGAACTGTTCGCTGGATTCGAACAGGGAGCCAGACGAGACGAGAATGCACTCGAGCTGCGCGAATTCCTCCTGCAGCCTGCCGTCACCGTCGTATCAGCCGACGAGAACGTGGCCGAACGATATGGCAAGGTGGTTCAGCAGTTGCGGGCACAGGGCACGCCCATCCCGACCAACGACATCTGGGTCTCTGCTGCCGCGCTGGAGACGGGATCTCGTCTTCTCAGCTATGATTCCCACTTCGAGCATGTCCCGGGCTTGATCGTCGAGTCGCCGTAACGTCCTCGAGAGTCGTCCGGAACTACAGCGAAACCCTGTACCGCACCTGACGTCAGCCATGTGATTCCGCCGCGATCAGTCCCCCGTCCACACGCATCATGCTCGCCGTGATGTAGTCGGCGTCGTCAGAGGACAGAAAGGCCACCGCCCGGCCGATGTCGGCAGGCGTGCCCATACGGCCCCAGGGGATCGTGTTCTTCTCCGCGTGGGCGATCTCCTCAGCCGTCATGCCGCCCGTACTGCCCGGCGTCTCCACCCATCCCGGTTCCAGCGCGTTGACACGAATCCCATACGGCGCCAGCTCCAGCCCCAACGTCGCCGCAAACTGATTCAAGCCTGCCTTCGTGAAGTTGTAGATCGAACTGCCCTTGTAGGCGCTCTCGGCATGTACTGAGGTGATGACGACGATGCTGCCGCCGCGCTCCTTCATAGATGGCAGTGCCTCCTGGCACAGGTTGAAGGTGCCGAAGAAGTTGACGTCCACCACCTCGCGGGCACGTGCCTCCGTCGTCTTCTCGAAATCGCTGAAGGCGTTGATGCCGGCGTTGCACACCAGTATGTCGAGACGGCCGTACTCGGCCATGGCCGTTTCCACCAGCTGCTGGCAGACCTGCCGCTCCGCTGCGCTTCCGGCGACTCCAACGGCCCGGCCTCCCTGCTGGCGCACTTCCTCGCAGGCCTGCTCCACGTTGGCCGGCGTCGAGCTGTTGAGCACCACGTGTGCGCCCTCGTTGACGAGGACCCGGGCGATGCCGCGGCCCATGGCGCCCTTCTTTCCCGCAGCTGTGATGATGGCGACTCTTTCTTTGAGCTTCATCGTCGGTCCTCCTCCGGATCCTGCAGTTCTGCGAGCCGCTTCCGGGCGGTGCGGTCGAACCAGGTGCTGGGATAATCTTCGATCAGCTTCTCGAAGGCTGCCACTGCCTGCCCCGTCTCTCCGTCTCTCAACAGCTGCTCGGCGCGCTCGTACTCCACGTGTCCCATCGTCGTAGCGCGACGGACCATGGCGGCGATCTCGCGCGGCGGAAACGGCTGGATCTCCGGGAGTTTCTCCAGGGCCTTGGGCGTCGTCTGCGTCAGTTGCGCGAAAGTCTCGGGGCGGCGCTCCCGGAACAACCTGGCCCGCATGTCCGTCTGGGCATTCGACCAGTCGGCGTTGTCTCGCCCGCCAAAGGGATCGATGTCCACCATCGCCATTCCACCGGGTTCGAGGGACTCCGCCAGGATTTCACCTTTGGGCGAGATGATGACGGATCCCACGTCCGTGCCCTAGCCGGCCCCACGAGACGACGATGTAGGTGAAATTCTCCACCGCACGGGTGCGGAAAGCGGCCCGGCTGATCTCTGCGCCACCGAAGGCAGCGCCGCCAACTGTCGGATTGAAGATGATGTCCGCCCCCTCCAGGGCGAGACATCTGGCGGTTTCCGGAAACACCATGTCGTAGCAGATCAGCATACCGACGGTTCCCAGATCCGGCGTCTCGAAGACAGGAAAACTGTCCCCGGGAACTTTGAGGAACTCCTGCACCGGAAAACAGACCTTGTCGTAGTGGCCGATCTGCCGGCCGTCACGTCCCAGGAAGAAGGCCGTGTTGCGGATGCTGCCTTCGTCGTCCATCCGGTCGTTGCAGCAGATCACGTACATGTTGTGGGCAGCGGCTGTCTCACCGAGGTGCGCCAGCAGTCGCTCGACGGCCGGACCAAGAACCTCACCTGCCTGAGACGGGCTGGCGGCAGTCCATCCGGTCGTACAGAGGCAGTCCTCCGGCAGGATGGCGATGTCACATCCGGCGGCACCCGCCTTCCGGATCAGACCCGCCAGCGTTTCGATCGAGGCATCGATCTTTATCAGCGCCTCTGCTGCACACAGGCGGAAATCGATGTTCAGCGATCTCCGGACGCTTCCGCCGGCATTCAGACTGCCGATCCTGATCATGGCATCGTCGCCTAGGCCGGCGGCGCCGACGATCGGTCCGCCACGCTGACGGGTCATCAGTCGATTCTCCCCGGCACGGCAGCCTGCCACAGGGTCACCTCCGGCGGAGAGATGGTCAGCGAGTAGAGCTTCGTCCCCGGGGCGATGTGGAAGCGCAGCTTCACGTAGAATTCGCCGCGACTCAAACCCTCGCACCCCGGCGGACGCTCCTCGCCCTTCGGAGGCCAACCCGGTCGGCCGTTCCAGGACAGCTCCGTGCTCAATGTGTCTTCACGAATCGGGTCGCATTCCTGCAGGCCGTACCCCGGGATGGGTGCCCCCGTGTCCTGCAGCAGTTCGTAGAGCAGCTCCCCTGCGGACGCGTCCACGTTGACCGACACCCGGCCGCCGTCCTCCTGGCGGAAGCGGTGCGTCGTCAGTTGACCCGGGGCAAAGCTGCTGGCTTCGATGGACACCCAGCCATCCGGCCGCAGCAGAGCCACACCCTTGCCCCAGCTCTTTGTCTGCCCGTACCGCCTCTCTGCCGGCCGGTGGCTGCGGCCGTTGTGACTCAGATTCGTTGCACCGTAGAACAGCCACAGACGGTTATCGTGCAGGATCGGTGCGTCACCGTACAGCATACCCCCATCCCAGGCGCCCGGGCTACCGCGGTGCAGGAAGGGTTTCCGGTAACGGGTCCACGAGACCGTGTCACGGCTCACCGCCAGCTGCGTGTCGACGTACCCGTCGACACGGGCCGCCAGCGCCGCCGGTCCTCCGGACTCCGCCTTGCCCCAGTAGCTCTCCGGATCCTGGATGACGAGGGGTTCGGCCAGATCCGTCAGAAACGTGTGCAGCATGATCAGGTGCAAACCGCCGTCGGTGCGGTTTGCCGGATCGAAGCCGGCGGCGTAGAACTCGGTGCCCGGCGGATCGTCGAGATCCTGGTCGATGACGGTACGCAGGCCGGACCAGTTGAGCCCGTCCTGGCTGTCGCGTCGGCCCAGGACACGTGTGCGACGACCCGAGCCCCGTTGCGAGTAGTAGACGAAGGGAGCGTCCGGATCGATGACGCCACCGAAGGTCTCCGCCGGTGAACCGAAGTTGAACAGCATCCTCTGTCGGCTGTGCTCACCGCTCGGATAGGGCCGCCAGTCAAAACCGTCCTCAGAATGGTACGCCAGCCACTCGGGTGTGCCGTCGGGCGCGGTGCCGGTGGGTTTGTTGTCGACTCGCTTCCAGCGGCAGGCACCATCCGTCGTGTACGGATCGCGGAACGTCATCAGTCCGCCCGGGGGACAGTTGGTGATGTTGTTGTCCTTTGAGGCGGCCCATTCCACCAGCCCCAGACTCGGCTTCTCCCAGGTCAGCCCGTCATCGGACACGAGGGCACAGATCAGCAGTCGATCTTCCATCCAGACGTTGTAGTACAGCCGGAACTGGCCAGCCTCTTCATCGTAGGTGGCGGTGGAGAACTGCGCGCTCTCCGGCTCCCAGGGTCGATCCAGCGGGATGTCGAGCGGCGTTTCGACTGTGAGCTTTTCGGGTTGACCGAGCACGCGCCCGGCGCCGTTCAGTGACTCGATGAAGAAGTCGTCGGCGAAGGTCTGCTTTCCGGGGTGCCGCTCCACGCTCAGTCCCCGGCCTCCGGAGAGGGCAGCAGGGCCGCCGCTTCGTCGAGACGCGCGGCAAAGCTCTCGAGGATGCCGGCGACGATGACGATCTGCTCCTCCACCTCATCGAAGCGGCGTTGTTCGATCGCCTCGCGTACTCCGGGGAAGGTCTTGGCGCCGTACCCCGTGTAGAAACCGGGAGCGTAGATGTGATGGCGGTACCAGGGGCGTCCGGGTAAGCCGTGTTCGCGTGTCAGCAGTCGTTCGCTGGTGTAGAGCAGCTTGTTCAACTGCTGCAGGGCGTCGGCTGGCGGCGACGCGGCAGTGCGTGCCGTCTCGAAGGCTTCGGCGCTCTCGTCGAGTTGTCCGAGGGCATTCTGCAGCGGCGCAAAGTTGAAGTGTGGCACCTCCGCCTTCCTGCTCGGCGGCTGCAGTGGCTGCGTCGGATCAAGAGCGGCGGCGAACCGTCCGTCTTCGATCAGTCCATTCACGCGCTCCGTTTCGGTGCGCATCTTGTCGGCCAGTGTTTCCAGGCCTTCGACCGCCCGGGCCATGTCCCCGGAAAAGGCCCTGAACTCGAAAGGCAGCACCTCGGCGTTGGCCAGCCGCAGCAGCGCCCGTCCGTTCACTTGCGCCAGGGTCACACCGTAGGCGAACTCCGGATCGTGGAACCGCGTGAAATGCTCGTAGGTGTCATAGAGTGTGTGATAGCTGCCCCCCCCGCCTTCGCCGCCAAAGCCCGAGTTCGAGGAGGCCAGACCGAGATGCTGCAGAAACGGTGTGTAATCGGAGCCGGACCCCAGGGGGTGGAGCCGCAGATTGCTGCGCGCCGCTTCCTTGCGAGTCTTGTCGTTTCCGGTGGCCAGCATGCGGGCCCGCTGTCGTGCACCCACCGTCAGGCCGGTCTCGGGATCGATCACATCCCTCATGATGCCGTTGTAGAGAACTTCCAGCGTCGGTGATCCGCCAAGTCCGAGAAAGCCCCGGCCATTCGTATCGGTGTTGATGTAGGCGACGCCCTTCTCGTCCAGCTCCTCACGGTGATCTTCGGCCCACTCGGACGAGCCGATCAGACCTTCTTCCTCGGCATCCCAGGCGGCGAAGATCAGGGTTCGCTTCGGCGGTTGTCCCTCCCGAGCCAGCTGACCGATGGCCTGGGCTTCCGCCAGGACGGTGATCAACCCCGAGATCGGATCCTGAGCGCCGTGGTTCCAGGCATCGTGGTGGTTACCCCGCAGGATCCACTCGTCGGGATAGGTCGAGCCCTGCATGCGAGCGATCACGTTGTACGCCGCCACGGTCCGCCAGTCGAACTTGACTTTCAGGTGGACCTTCGCCGGCCCGGGACCGATGTGGTAGGTGATTGGCAGGGAGCCCCGCCAGGCGCCGGGTGCCACCGGACCGTCCAGCGACTCGAGCAGAGGCAGCGCATCGGCATAGGAAATCGGCAGCGTCAGGATCGGCGCCAGCACGTCAACGTCCTCCCGTGACAGACGCTCCACCCCCTTCTTCGATGGCTCGAACGGTGTCAGCGGATCTCCGGCGTAGCGCGTGATGTCCATGACCGATCCACGCTGCACACCGCTGTCATTCTTGAACCCGCCCTTCGGGTAGACGTCACCGCGGGCGTACCCGTCGTTGGCCGGATCGGAGTAGATGATGGTGCCGATGGCCCCGTGTTCGGCGGCGACCTTGGGTTTGATGCCACGGAAGGTGCGGCCATACTTGACGATGACGATCCGGCCTTCGACGCTGACGCCGTAACGCGCCAGCAGCTCGTAGTCCTCCGGCGTGCCGTAGTTGACGAACACCAGCTCCGCCGTCACGTCGCCGTCGACGGAGTAGGCGTTGTACGGCGGCAGCAGGTCGTCGCGCACGGCGGTGCTCGCGTCCTCGGCCAGCGTGCGTTCGTCGAGGGTTGCGGTGAAGGGGTATGGCTCGAGCAGCTCCAGCTGGCGATGTTCCGGTACCGGCAACAGGATGTCGTAGCGCTCGAGATCCGTGTCGTACCCCCACGATGTGAACAGCTCGGCCAGATACTCGGCGTTCTGCTTGCCGTATGCCGATCCCACGTGATGCGGTCGGGCCGACAGGTAGCGCATCCAGGTGCGCAGATCGTCTGCTGAGAGGGCCTCGTCGTACGCCGTCTCCAGATCCCGCTGTGCTGTGGTGCCGTCTTCGTCGAAACCCAGCAGAGGTTGAGCCGCCAACGGCACAGCCATCGCGATGGCCGCCATCAGAACCGCCACCTGATGGAAGAGTCGTGTCATGGCGTAGGTCACTCCACTTTCTGTGTGAACGCCAGCATGGGACGGTGTCCGCTCACATCCTGCGGCACCACGGACGGGGGAAACGTGGTGGGTGCGCCGATGACGACCGCCGTGCCGGACAACGCCCGGCCCAGACGAATCTCGAAGCGGTCCGTCTTCGGGATCGACCAGCCCGCCACCGGTACGTCTCCCTTAGCATCGCGCACCACGAAGGGGAACTCGTCGGGGATCATGCTCTCGTAATGAAGCCTCTCGTCTACATGGTCGAATTGAAGTTCGATCCTCTTTGCTGATTTCCGTCGTGCGGCGACACAGTCGGGGTGACGGAACTTCACGTCCCGGTCGTAGACCGCCCCAAGCGCCGCCGAGGCCGCCCGCTGGCCGATGGTGATGTTGCCGAGAGAGTTCGTGTGGATGACATCGGACAGACCCAGATCCAGTGTCGACAGCAGAACCACGTGCCGCATCGTGCCAGCCAGCTGCCGCTGCAGCTCACGCATGCCTTCCCAGCCGGCGTCACCGGCGACGTTGGGTTCACCCACCCAGCGATTCAGCTGTGTCGTGATGACGGGCAGCTGGGCGTTGCCGAAACACTTGCGCAAGTCGGCGACGAAGCGTTTGAAGTTGCGCCGGTAGTCCTTCAGCTGCGGCACCGACGCGTCTGATTCGCCTTGGTACCAGACCACGCCGCGCACACCACCCCCAGCATCTTCCACATAGCGCAGCATGTTGTCGAACAGCACTCCGTCGACACCCCGCGTCCATGCCGACAGCGGCGATCCTCCCAGCGACGCCGGGATCAGGCCGATGGGGAGTCCCAGTTCGGCGCGCAGCGTCTTGCCGAAGACGAGCCAGGGACTGTGCGACGGGTTCGAGCCCAGGCGGTTGGGTGGATACTTCGTCTGCGTCGAGTCGCCCAGCGGGTGTGTGGCCAGGGCCCATTCGCCATTGGCGCGAAACATGTGCACCCCCAGCTCGGGCGCGTCTGGCACCGGCGACTTGCCGTGGCCTTCGGCGTTGCTCTGTCCCGTGATCACCCAGACGTCACCCACGCCGATGTGATGCACCATGTCGCCGCGCTGCCCCCGCTCCACCGGCCCGTCGTCGAGCTGCAGCATCGTCTCGATACGGTACAGGCCACCGGCGGGAACGCCCTGCAGCTTCACCTTCCACGTGCCGGCTCTGCTCGTCGTCGCCCGCACCCACTGCAGCGACCGCGACACGGCTTCGCCGTCGCTCTCACGCGCCAGCCGCACCGCTACGACCGCCTTCCTGTAGGGCTCGCCGGTCACCCAGCGCCCGGCGAGTTCGATCGTCGCCGTGTCGTCGTCGCCCCGCTGGAAGATCTGCCAGTCCTGGGGTCCGGTCTCGATCAGGACTCCGAGTTCGTCTTTCTTCTGCATCGATCCGTTTGACCTCATCCTGTCGTTAGTGAGACATCGACCATGGCTGAACTGCTGTCCGTGCGCAGGATCTGGGACCACGCCCCGCACAACGCCTTCACCGATCTGCTTTGGTCCCACGATGCCTGGTGGTGCACATGCCGCGAAGCCGGGGAGCACGGCCACGTGCCCGCCGCCATCCGTATCCTCCGCTCCCCCGATGGCGACCGGTGGTCCAGCGTCGCCGAACTGACGGAGCCCGATGTCGATCTGCGCGACCCGAAGTTATCCATCATGCCCGATGGCCGGCTCATGCTGCTCACCTGCGCCAACTTCATCGACCGTCGCGGGCGCTATCTGACGCGTTCTCCCCGGGTCTCGTTCTCAGCCGATGGCCAGTCTTGGTCATCGCCGGCAAAGTGCCTGGCCGAAGATCACTGGCTGTGGCGCGTCACCTGGCACGACGGTGTCGGCTACAGTGTGTCGAAGCTCGGCATCGGCGACAACCCGCGGCGCGGCTTCCTCTACCGCACCGTCGATGGCCTCGAGTGGGACTTCGTCACCGAGTTCCTCCTGCCCGACGACACCTGGACAGCCAGCGAGACCACGGTGCGTATCCTGACCGACGGCGATATGGTCGCTCTCATCCGGCCCGACTGGATCGGCGTCAGCCCGCCACCGTACGAAGACTGGTCCTTCACCCGCATCGGCGAGAGCCTGGGGGGACCGAATTTCATCGTGCTCCCGGGTGACCGGATGTGGGCCTGCGCCCGGGGCCGTGGAGCAGACGGAAGGGCGGCGACGGTGCTGTCCCGCATGACCCGCCACAGCTACGCGCCGGACCTCGTCCTGCCCAGCGGCGGCGACACATCCTACGCCGGCATGGTCTGGCGTGAAAACCTGCTCTGGCTGAGCTACTACTCGTCACACGAGGACCACGCCAGCATCTACCTGGCCCAACTGCGCCTGGACTGATCACGCCGGCGGCGTCGTCCACACCGGGCCGGAGTCGGTCTCCTGCCATAAACGATCGAAGCGGGTGCGATCGTCCTCTCCCTCCCAGAAATCGGTCACGATGTCGTTGGCGTACGAGGGTGGCGGGCCAGGGGCCCGGAAGCCGTGGAGCCGCTCCAGGAAACGCATGTCGTCGTGGTGCCCGGCCCGGTTCGGGTCGTGTTTCAGATAGATGGTCAGCCCGTCGCCGTAGCGCATGCGCACCAGGGCCGGCGGAAAGGTGGGCGGCTCGGTCTTACATCGCTCCAACCGGTCCCGGTCCAGTTTCACCCCGATCCCGGGCCCGTCCGGCACGCGGACACTGCCGCTGACCACGGGCATCGACTCGGTGGTCACATCCTCCTTCCACAGATGGCAGACGTTGACGTGGTCAATTTCTGCTTTTCTGACCACGGCCACTTCCTGGGCCAGAAACGCCTGGTTGATCGTTCCCCCTGACTGCTGGTACATGACGGGTGTGTTGGTCGCCTCGGAGATGGCCCCGACCTTCATGGCCAAGCCGATGGGGGCGTGCCCCGCCATGTAGCCGTCGACGATTCTCTCCACCATCAGGTCGCCGGGACCGTGGTGCAGGATGATGGGCAGGGCACATTGCTCCCGGAGCATGCGGTAGCCGTTCTCGTCGGATGCGGGAACCACATCCTCGAAGCGGCCGGCCACGGAAAAGCGCTCGAGCTCGGTCAGGATCGGCCGGATCGAGTAGTAGTCGGAATTGGCGTTGAAGTCGTAGTGGATCCTGAAACCGGGAGGCGCAACCTTCTGCATGGCTTCGGTCTGACGGATCACGTTCTGCACCTCGTCGACGTGATACTTCAGCCACAGGTAGCCGCGCCCCGCCGCCTCCAGCACCTCCTCGGCCATGGCCTCCGGCTCGCGGGACACCGACCACGCCGCCACCGGGATCCACGAACGCACCTTCGGGCCCATCAGCTTCCACGCCGGCAGCCCCAGGTGCTGGCCCATCAGGTCGTAGAGGGCGCAGTTGATGGCCAGGTCGGTGTCGGTGTTGATCCAGTCGAAGGGACTGGTGCCGATGTATTTCTCGCGTAGCGGGTCAGCGTCGCGGCCTGCTCCGACGCTCTCGCCGATCCCCTCGAGGCCGTCATCGGTATGCAGCACGAAGACGGTGCGGTACTGGAACACGTCGCCGTGGTAGCGCCGGATGGCGGCGGCGTTGAAGTCCTGGAAGGGTGGCTGGATGGTGTGTACTTCGAGGTCGGTGATCCGCATCTATTCTGCCTCGCCGCCGAGACCCAGCCGGCCCTCCTCCGGGCGCAGCGCTTCGATCACGAACTGGATGTGCTCTTCTATTTGAACACTGATCTCTTCAGCCCCTGCCAGGATATCCTCACGGTTCACGCCGCGGGCGAAGCCCTTGTCCTTCAGCTTCTTCTTCACGCTCTTCACCGTCAGGTCCATCAGGCTCCGTGAGGGCCGCACGAGGGCACAGGCCACGAGGAAGCCGCACAGCTCGTCCACGGCGAACAGCGTCTTGGCTACGGGTGATTCCCTTGCCACGCCCGTGTAGTGCGCATGACCCAGGATCGCCGTGCACAGCTCCTCGGGGTAGCCGCGGTCACGCAGCAGGGCCACGCCGTGGGCGGGATGCTCCTGGGTCGCCGACAGGGCGCCATTGGGAAACCGCTCGTAGTCGAAGTCGTGCAGCAGGCCGACGGTGGCCCAGGCTTCCTCGTCAGCGCCTGCCTGGCGGGCGCAGGCCCGCATGGCGATCTCGACGGCATACATGTGCTTGCGCAACGCCTCCGACTGGGTGTACTCGTGCATCAGATCGAGGGCTTCGTCGCGTGTCATAGACTCTCCGGGGGTGGTTGCTCGGCAAGGTAGTAGCGTCGTTTCGGGTCCTGCGGTCCCGTGCCGATCTCACGTACCAGCCCGCTGCCGACCATGCGGGCGAGCCGCGTGCGCGTGGCCCGTGGCGTGAGACTGATCTTCTTGGCGATTTCGCTCGTGGAACGCCCCTCGCCGCTCTCCAGGCAGGCGACGATGGACTGATCGGTGTCGTCGAGGCTTGGACGGTCCACCTGCGCGGTGTGCAGGGTGACCCGGAAACGGGTGGCCAGCTCCTCGAACAGCGGCGCCGCGAGCCCAGCCTCGTGGCAGGCGGCCGTCATGCGCTGGATGCCGCTGCCCCATTGCTCGATCAGGCCGAGAGCGTGGAAAACTCGGCCGATCACCCGGTTGCGAAGCTTCGACACACCGCGCGGCAGATCCTCGAGTGTGAGTCCGAAAGGGAGAAGGCCGGGGTTCTCGATCTCGAGCCGGTCGTCGAAGATAGACAGGCGCAAGGGCGCGCCGCGCTGGGCATAGTCCGTGTGGGCCACCGCGTTGATGAGTGCTTCGCGTACCGCCACCGGGGGCAGACTCCAGCGCTCCTTTCGGCGCACGGGACCGATCTCGGCGCCGTGCAATGCGTGCTTCTGCACGAAAGCGATCGCTTCCTCGACGGCGGGCACGGGCAGTGAACGGATCTCAGCGCGATCGACGATGCGGCTCTTGTCGGCGCCCTGGAAGCGTCCGACCTGGATCCAGGCATCGGGGAAATGCCGCTCGCGGTCCGTTCCGAACAGGATCATTCCTCCGACGGTCGGAACCTTCCGGCCTTGGTGGTCTGTGACGAGTCGCCAGGTCGCCAGGTCGCGTCGTGCGAGCTTTCGGACCGGGAGAAACGACTCGGAAGCGACTCGGAAGTCGATGGCTTCCGAGTCGAGTTCCGGCATGGGTTGCTCGTCGTAACCTTCACCCCGCGCGAAGCGGCGCAGTTCGTCGAGTAGCTCGGCGTCCGCACGACGATTGGTCGAGCCGACCCGAACGTAGGTTCCCCGCTCGGGCTCCTCGCGGGTGAAGTGGTGCGGCCGGCTGGGGCTGGGGTGGACGTGAACCGCCAGCACGTGTGTCCGACGCCATGGGAGAATGTCGATCTCCGGTACGAGCCGGGGATGGATCCGGTCGCTGACGAGATTGGCGAGACGCTCTTCCATGTCCAGCGCATCGGTTACGCCGCGCACGTGCCGGCTCCCGTCTTCTATGCCCAGGAGCAACGTCCCACCCGCCGTGTTAGCGAACGCCACGATCGTCTTGAGCACCCCGTCAGGAGAGGATAGGTCGCGTTTGAACTCCAGCGTCTTGCCTTCCGGACGCTTGAGGATGTCCTCCAGATCGGTCACGCTCAGAAGTATACTCGGAAGGGCCGCGACGAATCAAGCTTCCGAGTCGCTCGCCAGATCCCTCCGCGACCACGGCCAGCCGTGGTCCGGCGATCTACACCTTACGGGGCACGTCGGTGACCTTCTCCAGGTCAACCTGGCTCTCTCCCACCGCCAGCATGCCAACGAAGGACCGCGCCGTCGTCGGGTCGTTGGTGAACACGACACCACGGGAGATCCGCCCACCCCCCTCCGTCATCTCCAGTGGCATACGCTGTTGCAGATCCTCCGCCCACGCCGCGATGCTGGTGAAACCGGCGTCGATCACATCTTTCACGCGCACGATCCGCCACTGGGCGGTACGCTCTGCCAGCACGTGTTCGCCCAGCGCCAGCGCCAGCCGGCCCATCGTGTAGCGCGGGTTGACCTCGACGATCGGCTTCAGCCGCAGCGTCTGGGCGGCATCGCAATAAACGAAGGCGTCGATGCCGACGGGTCCTCGGTACTCTGCGGGCAACCGCGCCTGCAGCAGCCCGCCAAGACGAGCGCACAGCTCCGGCAGTCTGTCATTGTCGCCGCCATGAAGCCACCCGCGCACATCCGCGTCCAATCCGGCTTCAATCTCATGCACGAAGACACCCTGGAAACGACCCCGGTTGTCGGACAGAAAACGCCTCGTACCCAGAAAACAGATCGATCCGTCCTCGTCGATCTCGTACTGTGCAGACAGGTCGACGACGCGGTCGAGCCACGGTTCGACGACGACGGCGCCCGATTCTACCAGCGTCCGCCTCAGCCATTGCCGTTGATAGCCCTTGAGCTCGGCAGCGTTGACGACCATCTGCTGGCCGCCGGCAGCGCCGAAATCCGATTTGATGACGGCCCGTTGCCAGCCCGCCTCGAAACCCTCTGCAACGGTCCGCGCGACCGCCGACTCTTCCCGGCAGGTGATGCCGATTTCGTCGCGTCCGCACAACCAGCTGTCACCACCATCTGCGTGCAGATCATCGATGACCTCGGCCAGCCAGGCGGCGCTCCAGCTCTTCGAGTACAGCTGCCGGCGCGACTCGCTCCACAGAGCTGAGGGTGACGCGGTGCCGTCTGGCAGTTGGGCGGCCAGCGGCTCGAGGGCAGCCACGCTGTCCGGCGACCAGCCCCAGGGGTGCAGTCCGGCGATCCGTCGTTGCAGCAGTTCGGGAGGGGGATCGGACCCGGCATCCCAGGTGATGAGCTCCGGATCGGGCAACCCGGCGGCTTTCTGAGACTGCAGGAACTCCGTGGACGGCAACTCCGGCACGACCACGATATCGTCAGGCGACGCCAGCAGGGCCGGGACCAGGGCCAGGTCGTGGGCGAGGTCACGCAGACCTTCTGAAGGTGTGAAGGATGTACCCCGACCGGCCGTCAGATCGCAGAGGGGATTGAACCAGTAGAGGCAGGGGCGACGGCTGTGAGAGCTCGAGTGGGCCATGGGAGAGAAAGCTACGGCATCCCACCGGGTCCTGGATGTGACTTCCGGCCATCCCCTCGCGCTCCCCCTGTCGTTCGCCGATTATGTGGGGAGGAGGATCGTCCTATGCGCTGGGAACACCTGAGTTACAAAGCCTTCGGACCCGCCGTCCGCGACTGTGCCGGTGTCGGTGTCATCCCCATCGGTGTCATCGAGCCGCACAGTGCCCACCTGCCGTTGGGCACCGATTGCTTCGCCTCCCACCACATCGCCTGCGAGGCGGCCGCACGTGAGCCGGCCCTCGTCCTTCCCTCCTACCCGTGGGGGATCAACCATGAGGGCGCTCACCTGCCCGGCTCCATCGTCATCGAACGCGACCTCGTCTTCCGCCTGCTGCAGAACGTGTGCGACGAGATGGCCCGTCACGGCGTGAAGAAGATCGTCCTGCTCTCCGGTCACGGCGGCAACCGCTACGCCCTGCCCCTGTTCGTGCAGACCCTCGTCGAGAAGGAACGGGACTACGCCGTCTACTACGCCCAGCTGCCGGGCTTTGACGGCTGGAAGAACCTGAAGGAAGCCGACGACGACGGCCATGCCGGCGAGCAGGAAACGAGCATGATGCTGCATCTCGATGCCGATCTGGTCGACATGGAGGCCGTCCCCGACCCCTTCACCAATCAGGGAGGCAACGCCGAGTTGAAGCGGGCCGGCGCCTACTCACCCGTCGACTGGTATGCGATGTACCCCAACATGTACGTCGGTGACGCCGGCAAGGCGACGGCGGCCAAAGGCAAGGCCGTCTTCGATCACAGCATCGACGCCTTCGCAAAGCTGCTGGGAGCGGTGAAGGCGGATGAGATCACGGCCGAGCTGCTCACCCGGTTCAGGGAAGGGGTGAAGGCGCCGACGTCGCCCTACTGACCATGACCCTCCATGTCCGCATCGAAGTCGAGGACGAGATCTACTCGTACACACCAGCCGACAACGGCGCCGGGCCTCTGTGGTGCCACGGCTCCACCGTGGTCGCCCGGCGGGAGGATCATGTCTTTGTCGCAGGCCTGGAGACGATTGCGGAGCAGGTCCCGCTCAACAACACGCGCTGGCTGCTGTTCGATCGCCGGGACGACGGTGACTGGCGACTGCTGCATCGGGATCTGACGGGACGCACGCGCGAGCCCTCCCCCGTCGCCCTCGCAGGCGACGATCTGCTGGTCTCAGCCAATCCGACTCAGGCCGACCCCGGGGAATACGGCGGTCCGGCGACCCCGACGGTGTTTCGTTTCAACGCCCGGGACCCCGAGTCCGACCCCCAACTGGAACAGCCCGACTGGGAGGGTACACCCCCGTTCAGCGAACACTCCTATCGCACCGTCACCGCCGACTGCGAGAGTGAGGACGTGCTCTACATGCAGAACGAGGGGTACGAGATCGCCCACCTGTCACTGCGGCGCGGCGATGTGTGGCAGGCCCGCGGTCAGATTCGCTGGCCTCTCGGCAGCGAATACGACAGACCGCAACCCCTGCGCCTGTGCTACCCCAACGTCATGCTGCGCTCCGGGGCTGCCCACTTTCTCGGTGTAGGTGACATCGTCGAGCCGGTAGAGGAGTGGCGCGCGGCCAAGAAGCAGATTACCGGGCGCGACTGGGACTATGTCTTCCGGCGCTTGTTCTACGCCGCCTCTCCCGATATCGCTCGGGAGCCTTTCGGTGAATGGCTGGAGCTGGCCAACCGGGATGCCACGGCCGGCTCCACGCGCAACTGTGATCTCTGGGTCGACGCCAGGGGTGACGCCCATGTTCTCTGGATCGACGTCAGCACCGATGCCCGTATCCGTGACCAGTTCTTCCCCGGCACCGAGTTGCGGAATTCGCTGGAGTATGCGGTGGTGCGGGACGGCATGATCACAGCGCGCCACACGCTCGCCGCTCTCGGCGAGGACCAGGACGGGTCGCTCCCGACACAGGCTCGGATCCACATCACGCCTTTCGGTCTGCCCGCCGTGCTGGGCCAGTTCCAGCACGGCAACACCACGCTCTGGCGTCTGGCGCTGTTGGAAGCAGAACCGACGTGGGTCGACATCCCCTTTTCGCGGCCCATGACCGGCACCTTCCTGACCAACACGGTGCGCGGCGGCTCGGCTCCGAGTGATACCATCGACATCGTCGGCAGCGTGGCCGGGTCCGGCCTCGGGTACGCCCGACTGCGCGTGGAGCCATGAGCTCCACCATCGCCGGCTGGCGCCGCCCCTGGCTGGTCCTGAATGGGGCACGCGTGAACCGTGACCGCCCTGACCTGGACGGACTGCGACAGCAGGCAGACCCGGAAGCCTTCGTCTGGCAGATCCTGCCCCATGCGGCGCGCACCTTCTCCGCCTGTATCTCCTTGCTGCCGCCCCGCATCGCCCGTGCCGCAGCCGTGGGCAACCTCTACTGCCGCATTCTCGACACCTACGAGGACCAGCACCCCGATCCCGCCTCGCGGGAGGCCGCCCTGCGGGCTTTCGCCACGCGCCTGGACACCACCCCGCCCACACCGGCGCCACCTATCCCGAACGCCTTCCAGCAGGATGCCCGCGACGCCACACACCTGCTGCTCGTCGAACGCTGCGATATGGTGGACCGCGTCTTTCTCACTCTCGACGAAGGACAGCAGCAGGCGGTACGAAGTGTCGTCACCGCCATGGCCGAGGGCATGTGCTGGTCCTCCCGGGTCTTCGTCGAACAGGACGGCGTGCTGGCGGACGAGGCCCAGCTGCTGCGCTACTGTCGCAACGTCATCGGCCACCCCGTCGTCTTCGTCATGCATCTGCTGCGCGGCGACCACCTGCCCGCTGAGTTGACCGAGCACGCCATGGTCGTTGGGGAAATGGTACAGCTGGCCAACATCACCCGCGACATCGAGAAGGACCTGCAGCGCGGTGTCGCCTACCACCCGGACCTGCGCTCCCAATTGAACGGCAACCCGCAGGATCCGGCCCTCATCCGCCGGGCACGACTCGAGTTTCTGCGCCTCGCCCTGGCCAGGGTACCCGCATACCTGCGCATCGTCGAGGCCATCGACTTCGACCGCATCAGTACGACGCGTGCGTCGGCACTGCTGATGCTCCTGTTCACCGATCGCCACTACCGCGGCTGCGCCCGTCGTCTTGGCCTACCGTCCTGGTCGGGAGCCGACAGCTGGCCGGCGCTGCTGCGACAGACCCTGCCCGCCGTCGTCTCGCCACACTACACCCGCAGGATGCTGACTCGCGTGCAGGAGAACTTCCTGGGCGCTCTCCGTGAAAGCGAAGCACACGCGTGAGCTCCGACTTCGAGCGCGAATGGCGGCGCAAGGTGCGCCGGGTGCGTGGTTCCGATTTCTGGCACACCGTGTCCTGCCCGCCACAGGCCCGGATCGAGCCGGCACGGCAACGCCCACGTCGTGGCGACGTTGCCATCGACAGCGCCTGGTCACTGCAGCTGGAGGGTGATGTCAGTACCGGCGGACCGGCCACACGCGGTGTCGAGGATCTGCGCCACAGCCTGGCACGCCGACTCGGCCTGCGTCTGCGGCGGGGTAGCGCTGCCTGCCCACGCCTTGTGTTTCGCCTGCAACCGGGACGAAAACCCGTGGATCGCTGGTCGGGGCGCTTCCGTCTGCACGTCACCCGCAACTGCGTCGAGATCGTCGCACCAACCGAGGCCGCGTTGCTGCGCTCCAGTCTCTGGCTGTCCAACTACTTCAGCCTGCGGCGCAACGCCCATTTGTCTCTGGGACGTCGCCGGATTCAGCCCTCCGTGGACCTGCATGTCGGCGCCGATCTGTGGGGCGGGTTCTGCACCACCCAGGGCTGGATCCACGGACGCGAGAGGGACGACAACTTCCTCGAACTGGCTCGCGTCGGCGTCAATGCCGTGCCGATCATGACGCTGCTCGAAGACTATCTACTACCCGGCGCGGATGGCCTCGCGCAACTGGGCCATCCCGATGCGGGAAGGAACCGCCGGCGCCTGAAGAAGCTGGCGCGCGCCGCCGCGGCCTGCGGTGTGCACATCATGCTCATGGGTTACAACCCCAAGCTCGAGCCCGATCATGCACTGTTCCGACGACGGCCACGCTCCCGCGGCGCCCTGCAGGCTGGCGGTGCGTTCCGTACGCTCTGCACGAGCGACCCGACGACCCGCCGTTTCCTCGCCGATGCCTGGGCCTCGCTCTTTGCCGACATCCCTGAGCTCGGCGGCATCATCGCCATCACCGGCGGCGAGGGCTTCTACCACTGCTTCATGCGCAGTGCGGACCGCGCTGCAGATTGTCCGCGATGTGGCCGGCGTCACGGACCGGAGGCGGTGGCCGAGCTCGTCAATGATGTCGCCCGCAGCATGCACAAGGCCCAACCCGAGGCCCGCCTCACCACCTGGCCGTATTCGTCCACCCACTGGTCCGGGGACCGGGATCAGGACGACTACATCGCCGCCCTCGATCCCGGGCACGTCATCTTCCAGACCGAGATCGACAAGGACTCCGTCGACTGGCGTGAGGCCGGTTATGCCAAGGACTGCTGGGACTATTCCATGAGCCGGGTCACGCCCAGCGACCGGTGCCGGCGCCAGCGCTCGTTGTGCCGCAAGGCTGGTCTGCCCTTCAGCACCAAACTCGAGATCAACACTTCGATAGAATGCCTCAACGTACCCTACCTGCCGACACTCGAGAACCAGCGGGCCATCTGGGAGAACGCCCGCCGGCTGCGGCCCCAGGCCATCCACTCACGGTGGCTCTTCGACGGCGCCAGCAAGTCGCCTTCCGAAGAGCTCGGTTACTGGTCGATCTGGGGTAAGGGCACCGAGTTCGAGGATCTCGATCATACGCTGACGGCCATCGCCGAGCGTGACTTCGGGCGCAAAGCCGCCCGCCGTGTGCGCCGCGGGTGGGCGTTGTGCTCCGACGGGATGCGCCACCATCCCCAACTCGACTACTACAAAGGTCCGTTCTTCGTCGGCCCCGGCCAGCCGCTCGTGCTGGATGGTGCCAGTGCCGACCTGCCGGGGAAAGCGCCCGAGTCACTCGACGAGGCCTTCTTTGGTGTGTTCTACTGGCAGTGGGAGAACGCCGTTACGAACGACACCACTTCCCTGATCGAGAAGAGGCCGCTGTTCTATGCCCGCCCCTTCTTCCGTGCCCTGGCCCGTCGCGGCCAGCGACGCGGACAGGACGTAGCCCTGGAAGAGCTGCGGGAGCTGGCTCGTCTGTGGGAGAGAGGCGCGGTGCAGATCGAAGCCGCCGGCGTTGATGTACTCCGCGCCGGACGGTCACGTTACCGCCGTGAGGTCACCCTCGCCCGTTTCCTGGCGCTGACGTGGCGCTCGGCCGCTCGCGTCGAGGAGTTTCTGCGCCTGCGCGACACCGTACACGAGCACTCCGGCCGGCTGTGGGTTCGTGCCGGGCATGTCCGCGAAAACCTGCGCGACGTGGACCGCATGGAGCAGGTGGCGCGGGAGGAGCTGAAGACCGCCAGACAGGCGTTGCGACTGGTGGCTGACACGGACTATCTGGACCTGTCCCTGCGCCTCGACATGGGCACCGTGTCGACGGAGCAGATCTTGCAGGCCAAGGTGATCCAGGTTGAAGACCTGTTGGCTCGTCGCCTGCCCGAGTGGCGGGAGCAGCTGCAAACCTGGTAGGTCCGATGAGCACCGGTCACATCTTCTCCGCGGTAGCCGACACCTACGACCGGTATCCACGGCAGTTCTCCCCGGCTCTCTACGAACGGATCGCCAGCTTGTGTCCGCCCACCCCGGACACGTGCGTGCTGGACGTGGGTTGCGGCACCGGCACGACCACGTACGTCCTGGCGGAGAGCTACCCTCGGACCCTTGGCCTCGAGCCTTCTGCAGCGCTGCTGCGTCACGCATCCTCGCGGGATGGGGCCATCCTCTGGCTTCAGGGCATCGCCGAGCAGATGCCGCTGGCCGACCACGGGTTCGATCTCATCACGGCGGCGCAGGCCTTCCACTGGTTCGATGGTGACGTGTTTCTTGCCGAAGCCCGGCGAATCCTCAAACCCGGGGGCACGATCGCCCTGTTCTGGAAAGGCCCCGAGCGTGGTGAGCCGTACCGGAGGCTGCTGGAACGGACCATCGACGAGCGCCTCCACGTGAGCAAGCTCAGGACCCCTCTTGCCGATGTCGAACAGTCGCTGTCCGCCTCTGGACTCACCAACGTGCGGATGCAGGAGTTCGTATTCGACATCGAGTGGACGGTGGAATCCTATGTGGGATCCGTCAGCAGCACCTCGAGGATGGCCCAGCTGGATGAAGAGCAGAGGGCACAGCTGATCCCGCATCTGCGCGCCGCGCTCCTTGAGGAAACGGGTCAGGATCGGTTCACGGAGCGTAACGTCGCCAGCCTGTTCACGGCGAGAAACCCCAGTTGAGACGGTCTGCATGAGGCCGCGGATCCAGGGTTGCTCCCGGTCGCTCGTTCGTCCACTTTCCAGCCGCCGCAACACCCTCCCTCTCTGTCCGAGGCTCCCATGAAGATCAAGTCCATCGAACTCACCCACCTCGACGTTCCCTTCACCGCCCACACCGACCTGCACATGAAGTACTGGCTGCCCCACTGGCGCATCGTGCAGATCTGCAGGCTGACCATGGACAATGGGGTCGTCGGCTTCGGCGAGACGATCCCCAACTACACGTGGTCGAAAGTGCCCGAGGATGTCGAGGAGCGAATCGTCGGCCAGGAGGCGGCCAGCCTGTTGTGGGACGACAGCGTCGGCGCCGGCGTGCAGATGGCCCTGTTCGACGCCGTGGGCAAGCACGAGAACGTGCCCGTCCACCAGCTGCTGGGGAGCCAGATCCGCGATCATGTACCCCTGTCCTGGTGGGGGATGGACATGCCGCCAAAGGACTGGGCAAGACAATGCTCGGATGCAGTGAAAGCCGGCTACATGTCGGCCAAGCTGAAGGCCCGCACCTGGTATGACCTGCACGCTGCCATCCAGGCCATCATCAAGAGAGTGCCGCCGCAGTTCAAGCTAGATTTCGACTACAACGGCACCCTCGACAACGCCGCCAACGCCGTGGAGCACCTAAAGTCCCTGGAGCGCTATGAGCAGGTGGCCATGATCGAGTCGCCGATCCCGCAGGGCGACGTGGCCGGCAACCGGCATATCCGGGAGCGCATCAACCGCCCGGTGGCCATGCACTTCGGCCAACCTCCCATCGCCACCACCATGAACCAGGACGTGGCCGACGGCTTCGTCGTCTGTGCCGGCGCCTCGGCGATCCGGTCGCAATCGGCCATCACCAACGCCGCCAACAAACCCTTCTGGCTGCAGCTGGTGGGCACCGGAATCACCACCACCTGGGCGGCGCACCTGGGTGCCGTCTGCCCCGAGGCCAAGTGGCCGGCCATCACCTGCATGAACATCTGGAAGGAGCAGCTCATCACACCGAAGATCGAGCTGCGCGGTGGCTTCCATGCGGTGCCGGTGAAATCCGGCCTCGGTGTCGAGCTGAACGAGAGACTGGTGAAGAGATACACCGTGGACTACGACTGGGTCGATGCCCCGCGCCACGTTTACCGCTACTCTCGCGCCAGCGGCGAAGTTACCTACTTCGGCTGCAACAAGCAGAACCTCCATGGCATCTATCCGCGGGCGGCCATGCCCGTCAGCGAGGCCGGCTCGCAGTGCGTGCCGGTGGAAGACGACGGCTCCAAAGCCTTTGCGAAGATCTGGGAGGCCGTGCAGGACGGGGCGACGCTGCGGCGGCGGGAGGGGAGTACGAAGTCCAGGAAGGCCTCGAAATAGGGCCCGGCATCTCTTCGTGTCCTGTGGCCGATGATGCGATCCCTGCTTCTCTCACTACTGCTCGCGCCTGTGGCGATGGCCTCGGCCCAGACCGGCGCTACACTGGCCCGACTGGCCGTCCGGGTCGATCCCCAGCATCGATCCGAGTTCCACGCGCTCTTTGAGGAGTCGATCCGCCCCCTGCTGCTCCGGCACGGCGTGGTCGAGGTGGGCGATGCCGGTCGCCCGACGGTGGACAGCACTTACTGCCGCGTGCTGCGGGTCGCGGCTCCCGAGGCCATACCCACGTTGCGGAAGTCCCTGTTCTTTGCCCCCGCGTGGCTGTCCCTGGTGGACTCCACCACCGGCCGCTTCGGTGTGATCGACGATGACATCTCGTTGCGCCTCTACAGCACCCCTGCCATACCGACGTATCGATCCCTCGTGGGCACGGGCGTTCGCCAAGGGCTCTGGCACAACTTCGGCGTGACCGATGGCCTGCCCGCCGGCGGCGTCCATCGGATGGTCCAGGACGCGGACGGGATCATGTGGCTGGCAATGGAGACCGCCGGCCTGTGCCGTTACGATGGTCAGGAGTTTTTCTGCTACGGCGAAGGAAGCGGCCTGCCAGGCAATGACGTCTCTGACCTCCGGCTTGGCGCCGATGGCGATCTGTGGCTCGAAGTTACCTCGTATCCCCTCGGGGAGGGCCGTCCTCTCAGCTTCGTGCGCTTCGACGGAACGGCGTTCCACGTCTACACGGCGGCGGACGGTGTACCCGATGACTGCAGTTTCATGGCGGGGAGTTCGGCAGACGTGTGGCTCGTCTCGCCACAGGCCGGACCGCTGCGCTGGAACGGCGAAAGCTGGACGACGGCAGAATGGGCGAGAGAGATCTGGCCACGCATTCGCGCCGCCGAGACGCCCTCGGAACTCGGTTCGTACTCATTCTACATGGATCGTCGTGGCGCACTCTGGCTCTCGACACGCCTGCGCTTGCAGCGGGCCATACCAGGACGGCTCGAGGAATGGCCCCGGCCACCGACAGCCCCCGCCTGGTCCATCTACGAGGACAGCAGAGGCGCGATGTGGTTTGGCCTCCACGGAGGAGGGGTTGCCAGACTCGACTCCAATGGCTGGATGTCACTGTCGGCGCAGGACGGTCTGACGCCCGGTATTCCTGCCCACATGTCCGAAGATCGCAACGGCCACCTCTGGTTTGCCACCTATGGTGCTGCTGGCGTCAGTCGCTGGGATGGCGAGAGGTTGCATGTGCACGACACGCGAGAAGGCCTCATCAACAACCAGGTCCGCCACATCCTGGAGGACCGGGAAGGCCATCTCTGGTTCTCCACGATCGAGGGCATCAGTCGTTACGATGGTGTGCATCTCATGCACCTGACGACGTCCGAGGGCTTGCCAAGCAATGGTGTGATGAGCGCCGTTGAGGACAGTCGTGGCAACATGTGGTTCGGCACCTTCCACGGCAGTGTCACCCGCTACGATGGTAGCAGACTGAAGTCCTTTGCCATCGGTCCCCGGATGTCAACTGTATGGTCGGTCGCCGCCGATGCCGACGGCGGAGTGTGGGCTGCCAGATCCAGCCACGATTCGTCGGCTGTCGTTCGCATCCGGGATGACGAGGTGGTGACCTTTGACAGGCAGCACGGCGTACCTGAGGACGGTCCCTACGACATCCTCGCCGACGCCGACGGCCTGTGGCTGACCTTTGGCCGTACCTTTCCCGGTGGTCTGGTCCGCTTCGATGGAGCCGAGTTCTCGACCCTGAGCCTGATGGACGGCCTGCCAGGCGACAGACTGCAGTCGCTGCACCGTGATCGTGACGGCAAACTCTGGATCGGCATGTTCGCCGGGGGGGTTGCCCGTTACGATGGCGACTCCTTCGAACACCTCGGGACTGCCGACGGTCTCGCCCACGAGTCGGTTTGGTCCATCCTAAGCGACAGCGCCGGAGCCCTGTGGTTCGGTACCTTCGGCGGCGGAGTGAGCCGCTTCGACGGACGGGAGTTCGAGACCTTCGACCGCAACAGAGGTCTGGCCCACGACTACGTGCTCTCGATCATGGAAGATCGCCTCGGTCGACTCTGGTTCGGCACCTTCGGCGGCGGTATCAGCGTCTACGACGGGCTCGTGTTCCAGACGATCTCCAGGCGCGATGGTCTGCTCAACAATGCTGTCCATGAGATCGTCGAGGACAGCCGCGGCGACTACTGGATCGCCACAGAGGGCGGCGTCAGTCGTTACCGGCCTTCGCGCACGCCGCCCCGAGTGCAGATCGCCAACATCATCGCCGAGCGCGCCCACGGCGCGGCGCGGCAACTGGAGATCGACGACACGCAGGACCTCGTCATATTCGAGTTCCGTGGTCGCAGCTTCACCAGCCATCCCGATCAGATCGTCTACGTCTGCCGCCTTCTGGGGTACGACGACGAGTGGCACTTCCAGCGCGAGCCACGGATGCAATATGACGACCTCGGCCTAGGCGAGTACTCCTTCGAGGTGCGGGCCGTCGACCGCGACCTCAACTATTCCGAGTCCGCATCGGTCCGTCTCACCGTGATCCCGGCGTACGGGCGGTGGAGCCTGGTGGCCGTGCTCGTCATCACCCTGGGCCTGGTCGGCCTGCAGGGCCGACGTCTCGTACATCGAAACCGCGGGATACGGGAGGCCAATCAGCAACTCAGTCTCAGCAACCGTGAGCTGAGCCATGAGATGGAACGGCGGGAGCGGGTCGAGGCGGAACGCACGCGCCTCGATGAGCAGCTCGAACACCTGCGCTTCCTCGACCGGCTGCGTGGCAGACTGGAGGGGCTGCGGGTTCCCTCGGAGATCGTCGAAGTCGCGGGTCAACATCTGCTCGAGGTCATGGCCAGCACGGCCGGGGGGGCCGTCCGTATCGTGCTCGATGGCTCCGATCACGCCCTTGGCGACGCTTCCGCATCACTCCATGTGTACGAGACCACTCTGCGTTGGGGTGATCGCGATCGAGGGCGCCTGCAGCTGCATTCTGCAGTCGCACTGAGCGAGTCCCAGCAGCGGGCCCTCGTCGACGAGACGGCAGCCCAGATCGTCAGGGCACTCGAATCCCAGGAATTGTCGGCCCAGCTGCTGCAGTCGGCGCGGCTCGTGTCCCTGGGACAGATGGCAGCTGGCGTAGCCCACGAGCTGAACCAACCCCTGAGCGCCATCTCCACCGTCGCCGGTGATCTCAATCTTCGACTCAAGGACGGACACGACGTCGAAGATACCCGCGTGCAGGAGATGATGGAACGCGTGCTGGCCATGGTGGATCGCATGGCGGGCACGATTGGTCATCTGCGCGTTCTCTCCAGGGATTCGGCCCAGTCACCGGGAGAACCTCTGGACCTGAACGGGGTCGTGCACACGTCCCTGCAGGTCATCGGCGTGCAGCTGGCCAACCACGCGATCGAGCTCGAGCTGGATCTCGAACCCTCGCTGCCATCGGTGCACGGCAGAGCGAACCAGCTGGAACAGGTCTTGCTCAATCTGCTGGCCAACGCCCGTGACGCCGTGGACGAGCTCGCGGCCACCGAGCCCGAACACCGGAGGAAGATTACCGTGCGCACCAGACTCGCCGACGATTCAGAAGTCGTCCTCGAGGTCGAGGACAACGGGACCGGCATCGACGGCGCACAGCTTGGCCGGATCTTCGATCCCTTCTTCACAACCAAGGAGGTGGACCGCGGAACCGGTCTCGGGCTCTCCATCTCCTACGCCATCGCCCACGATCACGACGGCCGGCTGGAATGCCGGAGCCAGCAAGGCGTGGGCTCCGTCTTCCGCCTGCTTCTCCCTCTGCACCAACCCTCGTGAGCGCCACCCCCGACTTCCAGCTGCGCATCCTTCTCGTCGTCGACGATGCCGATGTGCGCGAGACCCTGGGAGAGTCCCTGCGGGGTCAGGGACACGCCGTGGTCTTGGCGGAGAGCGGCCATGCCGCCCTCGAGCGCCTGACGGAGAGTCCCATCGACATCGCCATCACCGACATCCGCATGCCAGGCATGGACGGCTTCGCCCTGCTGGGCGAGATCCGTGAGCGCTTGCCTTCGGTGGAGGTCATCGTCGTCACCGCCCACGGCGACGTGGACAGCGCCGTGCGCGCCCTGCGTGACGGCGCCTTCGACTACTTCACCAAGCCCTACAACGTCGAGGACATCGCTGCCGCCCTGCGCCGCACGGCGCGCTTTGCCGCCCTGCGACGCGAGAACGAGCGCCACCGCGAGCGCTGGGAGCGCCAGCAGGGCGAGCAGAGGCATCTGTATGGTAAGGCGGCGATCCTCGGTGAGAGCGACGCAATCCGGCAGGTACGGGAGCAGATCGCCCAGGTCAGCGAAACCGACACGACAACGGTTCTGATCCGGGGTGAGACGGGCACCGGCAAAGAGCTGGTGGCTCGAGCCGTCCACTACGAGAGCGCTCGCGCCGAAGGTCCTCTGGTCACGGTGGACTGCACCTCACTGCCCGAAACCCTGGTGGAGAGCGAGCTTTTCGGACATGTCCGCGGCGCCTTCACCGACGCCCGGGACCCGCGCCAGGGGCGATTCGAGCAGGCCCACGGGGGCACCCTGTTTCTCGACGAGATCGGCGATATGCCGGCCAACGTGCAGATGCGGCTGCTGCGCGTCCTGGAGGAACGCAACGTCCGCCCCCTTGGCGGATCGACAGACATCCCCGTCGATGTGCGCGTCATCTCGGCGACCAACCGTGACCTGCCGCAGGGCGTGGAGGCCGGAGACTTTCGCCGTGACCTCTACTATCGACTCAATACCTTTGCCATCTCTCTTCCGCCGCTGCGCGAACGGCCGGAAGATATACGCCCCACAGCTCTCCACTTTCTCACCCGCTTCGCAGGTGAGCAACGGAAAGCCATCGCCGGACTCAGCTCTGAGGCGTGGTCGGCGCTGGAGTCCTACAGCTTTCCGGGGAATGTGCGCGAGCTCCGCAACCTCGTGGAGCGGGCCGTACTCGTGTGTCGGGGGGAGCAGATCGGTATCCATGAGCTGCATTTCGACGGCAAGCCACCGTCGATCGCCAGCGATGCTCCCGATCTGAATCTGCCCGCTGCGGAGCGTTCCCTGATCCTCGCGGCCCTGGAGCGAGCCGACGGCAGCAAGGCAGAGGCCGCACGCCTCCTGGGGATCAGCCGGGATTCGCTGCGCCGACGGCTGGAGCGCCAGGGAATCACCTGAACAGACGCGCGATCTGACACGGTCGGGCCGCGCGGATTGACACACTTTCTTTGCACGTGGGCGTGAGAAAGAGGGCGCTCAGCCCTGTTTCTCACGGAGGCAGTCCTCTGAAACGGCCTGGCAAGGCCTTTGCCAGGCCGTTCCTATGGCCAGGCCATCCGCTCTTCTCGTCCGCCTCTGCTCTCTGCTCCTGCTGGTCACCTTCCAGGCTCAGGCTGCGGTCATCACCTGGGATGACGGGGCCGGCGACAGCAACTGGAACAGCGCGCTCAACTGGGACACCGACACCGTTCCCGGGGCCGGGGACGATGCTGTCATCAACTTCGGCGGGGGCCTCGTCGTCACCGTCAACACCGCCGAGTCCGTCAACAGCGTCACCTGCAACGATGCACTGACGCTCTCGGCGAACACGCTGACCATCGCCGCCGCTTCGACGATCAATGACTTCTCACAGAGCGGAGGTACACTGAACGGGGCGGGTACGGTGACCCTGACAGGTACCGCTACATGGACGGGTGGAACGCAGTCGGGTGCGGGCAACACGACGGTGCAGTCGGGTACGACGCTGACGATCACGGCGGCGGCCAATGCCACGCTCGACACACGCTCGATGACGAACGACGGCACCATCGTCTTCATCGGCGCCAGCTCCTACTACCTCAACAACGGCGCCGCCCTCACCAACAATGCCGGGGCCACCGTCGACATCCAGGGCACGGCGGTCAATCTCTTCCCCCTGGCCGGTACCGGATCGATCGACAATCAGGGCACCTTCCTCAAGTCCAGCAGTGCCGGCACCTCCATCGTCACCGTCTTCTTCGACCAGACTGGCGGCAGCCTCGACGTGCAGACCGGCACCCTCAATCTCGTCGGCACCGGATCCCACTCCTCCGGCACCTGGACCGTGGCCGCGGCCACCACCCTCGGCTTCACCGGGGCCACCCATACTTTCACCGGCACCCACAGCGGCGTCATCTCTGGCACTCTCACGGCCTCCACCACTTTCACCGTGGCCACCGCCGCCACCTTCAACTTCACCGGCAACGGGCTGTCGTGGACGGCGGGCACGTGGAATGGTGGCGGCACACTGACCAACGACGGCACCATCACCGCCACCGCCGCCGCTTCAGCCACCCTCGATGCCGCCACCACGCTGACCAACAACGGCACCGTCGATTTCATCGGTACCAGCTCTTTCTACATCAGCAACTCCTCCGTCCTCAACAACACCGCCGCCGCCACCCTCGATATCCAGAATGACCTCACCCTCTGGCAGCTGGCCGGGACCGGCACGGTGACCAATGCCGGAACCCTCCTGCGTTCGGCAGGGGCGGGAACCGCGACCGTGCAGGTGGGACTGACGAACACAGGCACAGTGGATGTCGATACCGGCATTCTCAGTTCCACGGGAGTCTTCTCCAACTTCGCCGGCACCACCCTCACCGGCGGCACCTACGACATTGCCGCCACTTTCCGCTTCACAGGCGCCGACATCGTCACCAACGCCGCCACCATCATTCTCGACGGCGCCGGCTCGGCGATTCAGGACGGGGGTGCCACCGACGCCTTCACCAACTACGCCACCAACGCCGCCGGTGGCAGTCTCGAGTTGCGCAACAGCCGTAACCTGACCACGCCGGGGCGCTGAGCAATGCCGGCTCGGTCACCGTGAACTCCGGTTGCACTCTCACGGCCACGGGCAACTACACGCAGACCGCCGGCACCACCACGCTCGTCGGCGGCACCCTCACCGCCACCACCGCCGACGTTCAGGGGGGCACCCTCACCGGCACGGGGACGATCAGCGGCAATCTGTCGAATGCCGGGCAGCTCACCGTCAGCGGTACCTCGGCAACGGGCTCTCTGGGTGTTACCGGCACCTTCACCCAGACCGGTGCCGGGGCCACCGACATCGAACTCGGCGGCACCGGCGCGGGCACGACGTACGACCAGCTCGCCATCACCGGCGTGGCCGCCCTCGACGGCACGATCAACGCCACGCTCACCGGCGGCTTCACGCCCACGCCGGGTGACGCCTTCCTCGTGCTCACCTTCGGATCGAATGCCGGCACCTTCGCCACTGAGAACATCTCCCTGGGTGGCGGTCAGACTGTGGCGAATTACAACGCCTCCGACCTGACTCTCGATCACAGCGGGGACATCGTCGAAACCACCACGGCCTTCGGACTCTCCGGCTCCGGCAGCGCCGCCTCGGGCGGCGAGGTCCTGCTCTTCGGCATCGGCCTCACCGGGGATGGCGTCGGGACTGTGACCTCCGTCGATGTCACACTCTCCGACCTGACCTCTGCCACCGGCCTGAGCCAGGCTGACCTGGGCGAGCTCCGGCTCTATTCCAGCAGCGACGCTGCCCTGGGCGGCGACAGCCAGCTCGACTCCAAAGCCTCGGGCTCTGTCAACATCGGTAGTGCTACCAGCCTCTCCGCCAGCGCCGATCTGATTCCCTTCGGGACGGAACGGTTCTATCTCGTCTCCGCGGTGGTGGCCACAACGGTCACCGACGAACACGCTCTGCGGCTGGGTTTTGCTGCGGGTGACGTCTCCACCAGCCTCGGGGGGCGTGGCACCTCGGTGGTGGCCGCCGACGCGGACAACATCACGATCGATGTCGTGGCCACTCAACTGGTGGTGGCCACCAACCCCGCGGACAGCCGCGTTGTGGACGGCGATGACGAGGTTGTCAGCGGCATGGCCTTCCAGACCCAGCCGGCCGTGGCGGCGCGCGACGCCAATGGCAACACCGATCTCGGCTTCGGCGACAACGTCACCGCCAGCCTCACCGGTGGCAGCGGCAGTCTCGCGGGCACCACGTCTGCGTCGGGAGCCAACGGTTCGGCCACCTTTGCCGACCTCGGGTACACCGCCGCCACGGATGGCGAGGCCTTCACGATCCAGTTTGACGATGCCGTGGGTGGCGCCGAGGGTGATCTGCCCGCCGTCAGCACCGCGGGCCTCTCCGCCGATGCCGTGGCCTCGCTCCTCGCCTTCGTCCAGGGTCCGAATCCGACCTCTGTGGAGACCGGTCAGGACTTCGCCGCCAGCGATGTCACCGTCGCCGCACGTGACACGGACGGGATGACCGATTCGGACTACGCCACAGCGATCACCCTCGCTGTCGGCAGCGGCAACGGTACCCTGAGTGCTGCCCCGGGTACCAGTGTCACGCCGGCGTCGGGAGTATCCAGCTGGACCACTCTCAGCTACTCGGCTGCCAGTGGCTTCCTGACGTCAGCGACGAGCACTGCTGTCACCGTGTCCAGCCCGCCTGCCACGTCTTCGAGCAGCAGCGAGGAGTCATCTTCGTCTGAGTCTTCGCCTTCATCATCGTCCGGCTCTTCGGGGTCCTCGGGCGAGCCAACTGCTGCGGTGGTGCTCTCCGGACCGACAGCGATCAACTTCGGTGACGTGATCCTGGGATCATCGACATCCCGCTCTTTTACGATTACCAATGACGGCAGCCAGTTCGCCTCCGGCGTCACTGCCAGCCTGCCGGCTGCACAGGCGTCTGCCATCTTTCTGGGTCGGTCCTCCCTCAGTCTGGCCTCGGGTGCTTCCATCAGTACGGAGATCATCTACTCTCCAACTGTACCGGGAGAGATGTCCACTATCCTGTCGGTGTCCGGCCCTGGCAGTTCGGTGTCCATTCAGCTCTCCGGGCGCGGTCTGGCAGCCGGGCCGCTGGCCAGCCTGAGCACGGATCGACTCGACTTCGGCTCGGAGCCCTTGGCAGTGGCGTCAGAGCTCACTCTTGTCGTGCACAACCTGGGAATGGGGGATCTGGAGATCGCTGAGGCCACGACGAGCAGCGACGTGTTCACCGTCGGGCCGCAGAGCTTCACGGTGGCGTCGGGCAGCAGCCAGACCGTCGCCGTCATGTTCGACAGGTCCGCGCCCGGGCTTGTCCTCGATACGCTGCGCCTGGTCGCCGGGGACAGCGGCGATCTCGTCTCCGTGGCCCTGTCCGGGCGGTCAGAGGCGGCCATCCTGGACGCCATCATCGACACTCTCGCCTTCGATGGCAACCCGTCGTCTCTGCCGATGGTCGGCGAGAGCATGTCTCATGCGATCCAGGTCAGCAACTCCGGAGACCTCCCTTTGGAAATCGCCGAGTTGGCCCTCGATCCGCCGTTCCAGGCGACCATCACCAGTCTGACAGTCGCGCCGGCGCAGACCGCTGAGATCGAGATCACCTACGTTCCCACTGCCGCCGGACTGGACACCGCGTCTCTGCGAATTCGCTCCAACCACTGGACCGGCCAGGACGCCGTCGTCGTCATCTCGGCTGGCACGTTCGGTCTCGTGGGATCCCGGATCTCTCTGCCGGACAGCCTCGATGTGGGTTCGGTGCTCGTCGGCGAGTCCCTCTCTTCGGCGATCACCATACAGAACCTGGGCAATCGCGAGCTTCGTCTGCTCAGCGTCGATCTCGAGGGGTCTGGCTTCTCCCTCTCCGGGCCCGAGGGTAACATCGCTCCGGGTGCTGAAGCCTCGCTGGAGGTCTTGTTCTCACCAACGTCGGGCGGACTGCAGTTGGCCACAGCCACCCTGGGCACAGACGATCCGCTACGACCGAGCGTGCTCCTCTCGCTCACCGGGCGAGGGAAGAGCACGGTCATCGACTTCAGTGGCGACGGGGTGGTGGACTTCGGCGATTTCTTCCTCTATGCCGAGGCCTTCGGCAGCCATAACCCGGAGTTCGACCTCACGGGAGATGGACTCGTCGACTTCGATGATTTCTTCGTGTTTGCCGATGCCTTCGCCGCGGTGGGAAGCGGCCGCAGAGCCGCCCTGGGCGAATACGCCCATCACTATCTCGGACTGCCGCGGCGCCCTGCCCTCGGGACGGGGTACCCCAATCCCTTCAACAGCACCGTCGTCATCCCCTTCCGCCTCTCTGCCCCTGCAAGAGCCTCCCTGCGAGTGTACGATATCGCCGGACAGCGGATCCGCACTCTGGTCGATGCTCGGCGTTCTGCCGGCAACCACGTGGTGGTCTGGGATGGACGAGACGGCACCGGCAAGCCAGTCGCCAGCGGAGGCTATCTGATCGTGCTGCGGACAGAGGATGCCGTGCACGCCGCAAAGCTCGCGCTGATTCGTTGAGCCATGCCGGTCAAACCCATGGATATCCTGGTCGTCGACGACGATGAGGCCTGCCGATCAGAACTCGAGAGGCTTCTTTCTGGCCATGGTCACCGTGTCCATTGCGCCAGCGATGTGAGCACGGCGTTGAGACTGGCAGACTCGCTGTCTCCCCAGTTGATCATCAGTGATGTCAATCTGCCCGGTCCGTCTGGGATCGACCTGCTTCGATCGCTGAAGAGCTCGGACTCGGGCGTGGCCGTCGTCCTCATGACCGGAAACAGCGAAGCCGCCGATACTGCGGCAGCATTCCAGCTCGGTGCCAGCGGCTTTCTGCAGAAGCCGGTGCGTGCAGAAGCTCTACTGGACGGCATCAGACGCCTGCAAAAGGCCTGAATGCCTCAACGGTCACACAGGCCATGCTCGGATTGACGAAGTGCTTTGACGAAGTATGGTTGCGACTCACCTGGATCTACGCCGCGCCGGGGGCGCCTCTGCCTGGCTACAGGTCGATGATCATGCCGTCATGGGCGAGCAGGATACCTCTGCCAGCCAGCTCGTCAACGATCTCGTCGTGTGGTGGCACATGAACGAGACTGATATGCGAGCCGACGATGGTCGTGGCCTCGGTGAAGACGCCCGATTGGCGGAAGCTGGCCACCGTCTGTTCCAGCATGGCGAAGTTCTGGTGCCCCGACTGGGACGGATCGATCTCGCGTGGTCCGAAGGTGGCATCCAGCACGGCCAGATCGAAGGTGAAATCCGCGAGCAGTTCGACGGTCTCCGGCATGGGGCGTGACGAGTCGAGTCCATAGAAGATCGTCCTGCCGTCGCGTTCGATGATATAGTTCAGAGCTCGCTGTTCGAGCACCATGATCTTCTTGTTCACGCAGTGATCGGCCTGCACGGCGGTGATCGTGGCCTCACCGACCTCGAAACTCCTGCCCACATGGACGGCATGTGTTGAGATATTGGCCGGCGACGACGCCGGGCCGAACTTCTTGGCGGTCTCCTGCCACTGGTGAGTGGCGGCAAACTGAAGTGCGGCCGTCACCATGTCGTTGCCGTAGACCTGCAGGGGATGGTCGAGCTCCCTGGCGAAGTCGATGATGGCCAGCGGCTGGAAGTGATCCCAGTGGCCGTGCGTGATGAGCAGGTGCCGGATCGCGCCCGTCTCGAGCCCTGAGCGCCGAATCTGCCGGTCGCCGTAGAAGTCGATGAGTATGTCCGGCAGAAGCGCCGCGCAGGAAGCGTAGCGCCTGTTCCGGCCGCCCAACCGGCCTACCTCCGGCAGAAAGCCGGCCTGGTTCTCTTCGTCCTCTGGTGCCAGAAAGTCACCCGCCCCGGTCCCCATCAAGTGCATCTGCATCGTCAATACCTGCGTTGTTGCGTTCACGTCCCCACTCAGGAGCCGAACGGCTCGGCCTGGTCGCTTGTCCTCAACGCCGACGCTGCGGCCGAGACCACCTCCATCGCTCGGAGCCCGTCGTGATGCGTGACGGCGAAGGGCTCGCCGGAGGCACACTTGGCCACGAAATCCGCCACCTCCGCCTTGTAGGCGGGACCGAAGCGGCGGATGAACACGGGTACGGGGCGGTCGTAGTCGCGCAGCGGGAAGGCGCGCTTTTCGATCACGTCGTGCTCCCGGCCGTAGGCTTCGAACCTCACCTTGAGCGGGTCGTCGTCAAAGTGGCCCACGTGAATGAGACCTTCCGTGCCGTAGAGTGTCGTCTCGTTGCGGTAGCCGGCCACGTGGTTGCGACTCACCTGAATCTGCGCCACGACGGCGTCATCGCCGCCAAGCCACAGCTGGACGAAGGCGTCGTCGAAGTCCTCCTCGACGACGCCTTCGATTCTCTGGTTGTACAGTCTCGCTCCCATGCCGGTCAACGCCGTGGGTGACAGATCGGACAGCCACAGAATCTCATCGGCGTTGTGTACGCCCATGTCCGTGAGCAGACCGGCGCTCTGATACCCTGCCGGCGGCGGCTTGGGATCCTCCAGGACCGACACGACCTTGAACAGCGTACCGATGGCGCCGTCGTCGAGCAGCGCTTTCGCGCGCAGCAGGGGCGTGTCGTAACGCCGCTGGAAGGCAAGCATCACCGACTCACTCCGGCCCTCGTCCAGCCATGCACCGAAGCTCCGCGCTTCCGCCAGCGAGTTTCCGAGGGGTTTCTCCAGCAACACGCGCATGCCGGCGTCCACAAGCGCCCTCGTATCACGCTCGTGATCAGCTGTGCGCGAGGCGACTACGGCAGCGTCCGCTACCCCGGCTGTGGCCAGAGCCTCGGGGCTGTCAAAGGCCTGCACCTTCCGGTCTTGACCTTCGCTCAGTTCAGCGGCCACCCGCTTCGCAGTATCCCCATGACGGTCGGCCACGGCCACCAGCCGACAGGTGCCGGACTCGTCTGCCACTTCCTGCACGTGGCGCGCGTGGAACCGCCCGATCCGACCCACGCCGATGGCGGCGACCTTCACCAGCGCCGACATCAGATACCTCCGTCCGTGGCGCCGGTAGCCGCGAAGGTGTCGTACGCACGCGCCACCCCGGCCTCGTCGAGCGCCTCGTGATGCACGCTGGCGCGTTGGACCTCGCCGAAGAACGTGGCGCCACCGCCGGTGAATCCTCTGGTTGTCACCGGCACATCGGATTCGACCAGTCGTCCCGCGGCCTGCCTTCTGCCGGCCAATCTGCCATCGATCCACAGTTGCAGCGACTGTCCATCGTACATACCCAAGAGGTGATGACGACCGGCCTCCAGTGGGCGATGGCTGGCGATGCTGCGCACACCGGATTCGGTGTTGACCAGAAAGCTTGGTCCGGGCACGGCGGCACAGAGTCCACCGTTGTGGCCGTAGTCGCAATAACGCAGGCTGAAGGCGCCGTCCTCTCCGAGGGTGTCGCAGCGCAACACTCTGCCATGGTAGGCCTCGCCCTCCCCATCGTAGAGAGGCGCGCCGTAGAAGAAGCGCCCGTCGAAGGCCCCGGCGTTATAGCCGAGGCTCACCAGACCGTCGGTGGTCCCCGCGTCGTACGACGACCAGGCGGCGCCATCGTCGAAGGATCGTGTGTTGTCATAACGCAGAAAGTTGCAGTGATAATTCGATTGCCCTGGCTGAGCCTGCCGCGTCCACGGGCAGAAGTGGATGTAGCGACCGTCGAAGAAACCCCCGTCGAATCCGCCCGTGTCCAGGCCCCCGGTGTTGGCCGCGTCCCATCCTTCCCAGCTGTTGCCATCGGTGAACGGACGTCGTGTGTCATAGCGCACCATCGAGCTGTGGCCGTAGGCGCAGAAGTAGAGCCAGCGACCGTCGAACACGGCTCCCACATTCATGCCCAACCCGTGGGGTCTGGCGTCGAAAGCCTCCCAGCTACCGGCATCTTCGAACTGACCCTGCGTGTCGTAGCGGACGACGACACCGTGCAGCAGCGGCACGAAGTAGATGTAGCGACCGTCGAAGGCGCCTCCGTCGAAGCACACCGCCTCCTGGCCCAGAGTCTTCGTGTCGAAGCGTCGATAGCTGAGTTCATCGCGGAAGTTGCCAGCTGTGTCGAGGCGCAGGACCGTGCCACTGAGGCGACTTTCGGTCAGCGGCTCTCCCGGTGTGCTCTTATACCCGGGGCAGAAGTACACGTGGCGGCCGTCGAAAGCGGCGCCCTGGGCCGAGTGGGGCAGGTCGGCGTCATAGGCGCTCCAGGCGTCCCGATCCTTGAACGAACCCCTGGTATCGTAGCGTAGTACACGGCTGTGGTAGCCGAGCGCATCGTCTCGTGGTGCGAAGATGACGTGACGACCGTCGAAGGCGGCGCCGTAATAGCAGACCGTGTTCTGACCATCGGTACCGCCGGCATCAAAGGCCTCCCACGTGGCGGGATCGTCAAAGTCACCGTGTGTGTCGCAACGCAGCACGTGACCGTGGACGCTGTCACGATTCTTGTGAGAGCGGATCGGACAGCCGTAGACATGACGACCGTCGAAGACAGCGCCGTAGTACCCGGCACAGACCAGACCATCCGTCGTCGTGGCGTCGTAGGCGTTCCAGGTGGGGGTGTCGAGGAGCCGCCATTGAGACACCAGGGGCTGCATCGCTTCCACCCCGTCCTGCCCGGTCGTCACCCAGGCTTCGACGGTGAGATTCTCACCCCCTCGTGCCTGGTCGAGTCGCCACTTGTCTGCCACGATGCTCGCCCCCTTCTTCAGTCGTCCAGAATATCCGGTCCATAGGGCGCCAACCGCAGGATCGGATAGTGGGACCTGAGCAAGGCTGTGTCCCCCGTGTCGCGAACGACCTGCCAGGCCTGACGCATCAATGATCGAACCCGGTCCTGCACGTCGCCATCGGCGATGCGGTTGTTCATCTCGTAGGGGTCGTCGTCCAGATTGTAGAGCTCATCGAAGTCAAAGCCATTCCAGCACAGTTTCCACGGTCCGTCCCAGATCACCCGCTGTGTCAGCCGATACCGCCCGCCGTGATACTCGGCAAAACCCTGCGTGAAGTCTCCCGCCGATCCGGTGGAGTCTCGCAGAGCGCTGACAAACGACTTCGAGTCGGGCACGGTGATGGGCTCGGCGCCGGCCAGTTCCACCAACGTCGAGCACAGATCGTGCAGCCCCACGCGGGCCTCACTCACGACACCTGAGCCGATGCCCGGGCCGCTGATGACGAGCGGGATGTTGTACACCTCTTCGAAACCGCTGACGTTCTTACAGTAGAGACCGTGTGCTCCGAGCAACTCCCCATGGTCGCTCGACAGAACCACAATCGTGTCATCGAGCTGTCCCGACGCTTCGAGGAAACCAAGCAGGCGGCCGTATTGCTCGTCGATCTCCGTGATCGAAGCCCAGTAGCACACGGCGGCTTCCTTCTTCTGACGCTCGGTCATGCCCTTCCAGGTGAGGCCTGCTTTGCGGTAGAGTCCGGGTTGTCCTGCCAGGCCGTCATCGATGTTCGGCGGCAGCTCGACGCTGTCCACATTATACCGCGCGAAGGCCTCCTCGCCGGTGACGAAGGGATCGTGTGGCTCGGTGATGCTGACGAAGCAGCACCAGGGCGAGTCGCCGACCTGTGACTGCTGCAGGAACTCCATGGCCAGATCGGTCGTGATGCCCACACCACGTTGTTCTGGCGGCACATCGGTCACGCCGTAGAGCAGGGACTCGCTGTAACCCTCGGGCTTCTCGTTCATGCCACGTAACGTGAAGCTGCCGTCTGCCTTGGTTTCTGTGCTCACCGCGACGGCCCGGGAACGAAACCGCTCGCTCTTGCTGCCGCCATCCACCTGCCAGCCGAAGCGGGCCAGATCATCCGTCCGCTCCACGTGCCACTTGCCGAAGTACCCCGTGTGGTATCCCGATGCCTCCAGGCGCTGCGCCCAGTGCGGCAGCTCGGGGCGCAGGTTACACTGGTCATCGTCGACGCAGTGGATGACCTCGAGCACACCGTGCGAGTGGGGCAGCCGACCCGTCATCAGACTGGCACGCGCGGGGGAACAGACAGCGTTGGGGGTGTAGGCTCCAGGGAAGCGCACGCCCCGGGCGATGAGGCGATCGAAGTTGGGTGTTATGCAGGGGTGTTCGGGATCGAGCACCCGCCCCTGCATCTGGTCGGTCATCAGGAACAGGATGTTCGGTTGGGGCATCGGCGTCTCGAGAGGAGGCAAGGGGGCGGAGCCGCAGGCGTGCGCCAGAGCTCCGTCGTATGTTCCAGTCCGTCAGATATTCACCCACCCTGCGGGTTGGAGTCAAACGCTGTTGATGGACCTGTGCTTCGAGGAGGGTACGCTGGTTCTGCGCGGCTGCCCTCGGCGTGTCGTGTCGCCCCACGGGTTTTCCTGGGACGAGCGTCGCGACGTGTACCGGACGCCGGCCTGCCGCTACCGTGAGGTCGTCACCTTGCTGGGTGCGGACGGGTCGCAGTGGCGCGACCAGGCCCAGGGCTACGAGCGGATCACCTGGTCACCGACGGGGACCATCGAGCCGCGTTCCTACCAGTCCGCTGCCATCGATGCCTGGGACGCCGCCGGCCAGCGGGGCGTCGTCGTTCTGCCCACCGGTTCGGGCAAGTCCCAGGTGGGCATCATGGCTATCTGTCGATCCGGCCGCTCCAGTCTCGTGATCGCCCCCACCATCGACCTGATGAACCAGTGGTACGAGTTGCTCTGCGAGCATTTCGGCGAAGCCCGTGTCGGCCTCATGGGCGGCGGTACCCACGATTTGCGGCAGGTGACAGCCGCCACCTATCACAGCGCCTACCTCCATGTCGAGCACTGGGGTCATCGATATGGCTTCGTTCTCTTCGATGAGGTCCATCATCTGCCTGGACCCCGCTTCCGTCACGCCGCGGAGATGTGCCTGGCCCCCTTCCGTCTCGGGCTCACCGCCACCCTGGAACGACCGGACGGGGGACACGACCTGCTCGACGGCCTCGTCGGTCCCGTCGTCTTTCGCCAGGAGATCGGCAACCTGGCCGGTACCTGGCTGGCCCCCTATCGACTGGAACGGCGCGAGGTCGCCATGGTGGCCGAAGAACGTTCCGCCTATCGTGTCGCCGAGGGAGAGTACCGCTCGTTTCTGCGTGACAAGGGCGTGAGCCTTGCCTCCCCCGGTGGCTGGAACACCTTCGTGCGGCTGTCGGGCGCGTCGGGGCAGGGGCGGCGGGCCATGCGCGCCTATCGTGAGCATCGGCGGATCGCCCTCGGCGCCTCCGGGAAGCGCCAGGTCCTCGAGCGGATCCTGAAGGATCACGACAGCGATCGGGTCCTCATCTTCACGCAGGACAATGACACGGTGTACGACATCTCCCGCGACCTGTTGATCCCGGCTATCACGCACCAGACGCCGACGCGTGAACGCCGGCAGCTCCTGCTGGGCTTCAACGCCGGGGAGCACCTGGCGCTCATCACCTCCAAGGTCCTCAACGAAGGGGTGAACATACCGGCTGCCAGTGTCGCCGTCGTACTGTCGGGCTCCAGCACGACCCGCGAACACGTACAGCGCCTGGGGCGGATCCTGCGGCCTGTGAACGGCAAGCAGGCAGTGCTCTACGAAGTCGTCACAAAAGGCACCGTGGAGCGCGAGATCAGCCGGCGCCGACGCCAGCATTCCGCCTACGACGACGGTCCAGAAGATGGTGAGTGATCTTCCGTGCTGACTCTGGACCTGCTGCGGACACGCGTGGAGGGCGGCTCCATCGCGCCACGCTACGTCGATGTCGGCCATACCGGCCACCTCCGTCTGGCCCGGGCTCTGATCGACATCCTCGCCGGGCATTCAGGTGACACTCGCGGGTGCCTGCAGACCGCCCTCGAGGAATACGCCGGCGATCGCGTCAACTACCGCATTCAGCGGGGCCTGACCAAGCTGCTGCTCGACGACAGCTGCACCTTCGATGTCGCCGCCGTGCTGGCTCCCCAGGACTTGCGGCGATCCGTGTTCGCCGCCGCACGGCGGCACCATCCGGTGGTTGGCGACCCGGACCTGTTCCACGGCGCCGACCGGGCCCAGGTGCTGGCCGAGGCAGCGGCCGAACTGGGGCTGACCGTGGGCGAGGTGGACGACGGCCTGTACGCCGACCTGTCCGACAACCACCGTCTTGTCAAATTCGATCCCCCCCCACCCGCGGCGCTGTTGGAGCGTTACAATGAAGCTCTGGCCCAGGCCATGCTGTACCGCTGCCGCCGTCTGTTGGTCGATGTGAGCGCCACCGAACCGGTGCGCTTCCGGCAGCTGTTTGCCGCCATCAAGCTGAACCGGCTCATCCATACGGTGACGCGTACCGACCAGGGCTTCCGCATCGTGCTGGACGGCCCCATGAGCCTGTTTCGCCACTCCCTGCGCTACGGCGTGCGTATGGCGGCTTTCCTGCCATCGCTGCTGCAGTGTCGCGGCTGGCGCCTGCAGGCCGACGTACCCGACGACGAGAGCCGGGGATCGCGTCGCTTCAGTCTCGACGAGTCGGTGGGTCTCGTCTCGCATCACAAGGCGTGGACGGCTTACGACTCGCAGGTGGAGGCCACTTTCGCGCGTCGTTTCGAGAAGCTGTCCTCGGCCTGGACCCTGACGCGTGAAACCGACTTCGTCGATCTGAAGGAGTCGGTCCTGATTCCCGATTTCTCCTTCCGCCACGAGGACGGTCGCACACGAATGCTGGAAATCATCGGCTACTGGCGTCCGGAGTACCTGGCGCGCAAACTCGACAAGCTGCAGCGGGCCGGCCGTGTCGACCTGATGGTCGCCGTATCGGAACGGCTGAATGTCAGCCGTGAGGAGATCAGTGGTCTGCCGGGTGAGGTGATCTGGTTCAAGGGCCGTCTGGACCCGAAGGAAGTGCTGGTGCGGCTGGACTAGCGCGGGGAGCAGGAAGGTCTACATTTCCCCCGCTTTCCCGTCCTCCTCACACCTGAGCCACCCATGCTGCAGCGCTTCATCGACAGCTTCTCCCGTGCCGTGGCCGGCGAGATGGAGTCCATGCGTCAGCGGTTGGGGCCATACGAGATCCCCGTGGCCGAAGGCGAGCAGCTGGACAGTGATGAGGACGAGGGCCGCTTCGTCTTCCGCTTCCGTCTGCAGCAGGCCAACGACAAGCTGGTGCAGGGCGGCGAGTGCAACCTGATCACGGAGCGCAGTGATGACCTGGTCTCGGTGATCTCCATCGATGGCGACCAGGTCGTGCTGACCGGCAGCCGCCCCATCGAACTGACCGCTGGCCGGGCGACGCTGGTGATCTACCCCTGGTTTCTTTACGAACGGCTGCAGCAGGCGTTGCGCGACCTGGACGAGAAAGAGGGCTTTCACACCGACACGGCCTTGGCCCTGTTCGGCAAAGCGCCGGCGCGCCAGTTGCGTGGCGATGACCTGGCCTTCCTGCCCGACTCTCTCAACGAGAGTCAACGGCGTGCCGTGGCTCTCTGTGGTCGAACCACCCCTGCCTTTGTCTGGGGCCCCCCGGGAACGGGCAAAACCACCACCCTCGGCTACATCATCCTGTCCCTGCTGCGCCGCGGGCAGCGGGTCCTCGTCACCTCCACCACCAATGCCGCGGTCGATCAGGCCCTGGGCAGCCTGACCGCACTCGACGACGGCCGTGCCGCCATTGATCGCGGCCACGTCGTGCGCCTTGGACAGACCCGGGCCGACACGCACGGCGCCGGACTGCGCCAGGTGGTCGATCGGCTGTACGTCGAGACCCGCGATCACATCGACCGCTTGGAGCGCCGCCGTAGCTCGATGTTGAACCAGCTGGCCGCGGGAAAGGTCCTGCTGGTCGAGATGGAGGCGAGTGCCCCTGCTGCCCAGTTGGGGCTATTCGAGTTGAGCACCGTAGCCGAGGTCGATCGGGGCCGTCTCGTCGATCTGTTTTCGGAGGCCAACGCCAGGCGCCTCGCAGAGACCCCGCTGGGGCAACAGCGAGCCTGCGTCGAGCGGCGCCTCGCCCGCCTCGACAAGGCAACCCGGCTCTGCGTCGAGAAGACGCAGCGTCTCCGCAGTGGCTTGCGCCACCGGGAAAGTGTGGTAGCCGCCGAGGCACGCCTCGTGCTGGCGACGATGACGAATGTCTACATGAGTTCGCTGATGGCCGGACAGCGCTTCGACGCGGTCATCGTCGAGGAAGCGGGCATGGCCATCCTGCCGACGCTGTTCTACTGCTCCTGCCTCGGGGAGCAGCGGGCCATCATGGTGGGCGATCCGCAGCAACTGCCGCCCATCGTACAGTCATCTGAACCCTTCGTGCAGCGCGCCATGGGTCGCAGCATCTTCCAGATCACCGTCCCCGAACCCCACGTCAGCGATCTGGTCATCATGCTCGACACGCAGTACCGCATGCATCCGCAGATCGGCGACCTGGTGGGCGGGTTGTTCTACGACGGCCGTCTGTTGCATGGCGAGATCACCGGCCAGACGGAGAGCATCGCTGCCAGTGAGCCCTGCCCGGGATCGGCCATCGTCGTCGTCGACACGGACGGAAGGTCCACCTGCGGCACGCCTCAGGGCAGCTACTCCCGGTACAACGAAGAGCATGCGGAGATCGCCGTGGACATGGCGCGTCAGGCGGTGAATGGGAGCGCCGGCTCTGTCGCCATCATCGCTCCCTACGTCGAGCAGGTGCGTCACATCGGTCGACGTCTCAAGGCCAACCCGGCGCTGTCGGATCGAGTGGAGTGCCGCACCGTGCACCGTTTCCAGGGCGGGGAGCGCGACGTCGTCATTTTCGACACCGTCGACGCCGAGCCTCTGCCGCCGGGACGACTGCTGTCGGGCAAGACGCCGTCCTCGTCGGCTTCGAACCTGATCAACGTGAGTCTGTCCCGCGCCCGGGGAAAGCTCATCATCCTTGCCGACATCGGGTACTTTCGCCGACACGATCCAGCGGGCATCATCAGCCAGGTGCTGGCGGCGGCGCAGAAGACAGGCACCGTCGTCTGCCCCTGATCTGCCCGCTCAGCCGGTGGGCTCGACGATGCGGTTGAACCCCAGGGGATCGCCTCCACGCAGCTGCACGACGCCGTGGGCCTCCGAGTCGTACCGCAGCACGCGAACTTGCGGCGGCAGCACACGCACAGCCAGGCCGAAGCGACGCCGATTCGAGGAGTTCGGTGGGGACCAGTGCAGCAGTCTCTCATTGAACAGCACGAACTGCCCGGCCTGCAGTTCGATGGGGACCGCCTGGTCCGGGTCGAAGTGGGCGGGATCGGCCTGTTCCTGGAACACCTGCCCCTCCGTTGCCGGGATGTGCGGCACCAGCTGTCGATGGGAGCCGGGGATCACATGCATGGCGCTGTTTTCGGCGTCGACATCGTCGACGGCAACCCACGCCGAGCACACGATCAGTGGCTCCAGCGGCCAGTAGTTGCGGTCCTGGTGCCAGGGGATTTCGCCCCGCGTCTCGTGGGGCTCCTTGTTGAAGAAGCCGACGCGCCACAGGAACAGGTCTTGCCCCAGGATGCTGGCCATGGCGTCGGTGAGTTGCGAACGACGGAACAGCTCGACGATCTCCGGGTGTTTGACGTGGCGGATGTTCTGCCCTGTCGAGCCGTCGGGATGACGCAGGTAGAGCCCTTCCAGCATGTCGCCGATCCGCGGCGTTTCCGGCGGCTCCCACAGCGTCAACGGTCCTATGTACCCGTCTTCGTGGAGGGCGAGAGTCTGGTCTGCTGTCAGTCGGCCGGCCGTCATTCGCCCGACAACCTGTCGAGATCATTGTATTGATGCAAATGGAACCACCCTCCCGAGCCATCGTCGTCCGTCTGTCCGCCATGTTCTGGCTGGCGCAGATGGCCGATGCCGCCGCTCTCGTTCTGCTCAGCGGACACATGAGTTCCCTGGGCTTTTCCGGGGCACAGATCAGCTCCGTCTACGCCACCATGGCCATAGCGGCGGTCGTCTCGCCCTTCATCGCCGGCTGGCTGGCCGACCGCTTCTTCCCCAGCCAGACCATGCTCGGTGTCTGCTACCTGATGGCCGTCCCCCTGCTCTTTCTCGCCTGGACGCAGTCCGATTTCACGCCCTTCTGGTTCACCATGGCTGGCGTCGCCCTGCTGCGTACGCCGGCACGCACCCTGTCGACTGTCGTCGCCTTCCACCACCTGGGCGACAAGACCCGCTTCGGTCAGGTGCGGGCCTGGGGCACCATCGGCTGGATCTTCATCAGCTGGTGCCTCAGCGGTTACCTGAGGCTCTGGGAGGGTCGGGACCCGGGTGTGTCGCACATGGGGGATGCCCTGCTGGTGTCAGCCGGCGTCTCCCTCGTCGCCGGGTTGTACTGCCTCAGCCTGCCGCACACGCCCCCGGGAAACCGGGATGCCACCAGCCTCGGTCTCGGCGCCTCCCTGCGGCTGCTGCGCGACCCGGCCTTCGTCATCCTCCTCGGCATCGGCTTCGTGTCGTCGACGATGAACCCCTTCTTCTACAACTTCTCTTTCCTGTTCCTCACCGAGGCCGGTGGTGTCGGTCTGGCCCCCAGCGTGGCCAACTGGGTGCAAAGCCTCGGTCAGGTGGCAGAGGTAGGCGTCCTGCTGGCGTTGGGAACGTCGCTGCGTCGCTTCGGCATCAAACGCATCCTGCTCGTGGGTATCGCCGCCCAGTCTCTGCGCTTCGGTCTGTTCACCCTGGGCGAACCGACGTGGCTCATGGCGGCGGCCCTGAGCCTGCACGGCTTCGTCTTCACCTTTTTCTTCGTCGGCCTGACGATCGCCGTGGACGAGCTCAGCAGCGTCGACAACCGTGCCAGCGCCCAGGGGTTGATGGCGCTGATACGGGGTGGTGGTGGCTCGTTGCTGGGAAACTACCTGGCTGGCACCACCTATGACCGGCTGGCTCTCGAAGGGGGTGGCCACGACTGGACCGCGTTCTTCACGCTGCCGGCAGCCGTCACCGGGGTTGGTCTCATCATCTTCGGGCTTGTATTTCGGGGGCAGCGGCAACGGGCGGACGCTGCCGGCTGAACGACAGTCTCACAAGGGCAGTTGCGTTCCTATACCCCGTTCCCTGGCCCTCTCATGGATCAGCGTGGCCGTCGCTATATCGTCCAGGGCGAGACCGAGATTGATGCAGATCGTACGCTCACGATCCCCCTCTCTGCCGGGCGCTTTCCCGGCAACGATCTCACCCAGGTCGGCATAGGGCTCCGGCGTGTCCCTGAAATAGCCTTCCTCGCGGTAGTACCGCATCTGGCCGACATCATCGGTGGCCAGCTTGTCGGCCTGTCGCATGGCATCCCCCTGCCAGTAGGAATCGAAGTCCACGAGACAGGCGAAGGCACCCTCGGCGAGCCAGTCGCGTTCGATAGCGGGGGACGGATCCCGCAGAATGGGGCCACTCGTCACCACCAGATCCAGGTCCACCACTGCCTCTCTGGGATCGTTGACGACCTCGATGTCCACCTGCACATCGTCAGCCATCTGCCGGGCGAATTCTTCGGCCGCCTCGCGGTGGATGTCGTACGCCTTCACCCGCTGGATGTCGAAGAGGCAGGCCAGCCCCTGCAGGTTGCTGCGGCCCTGAACACCGCAGGCCAGGATACCCACGCTCGAGCTGTCGCCGCGGGCCAGGTATCGCGCGGCAACAGCGGTGGCGGCCCCCGTCCGCTGTGCCGTGATCCACGTGGCATCCATCACCGCCAGGGGGATACCGGTGTCCGGGTCATTAAGGATGAGAAGACCGTTGACGTAGGGCAGCCCCAGCGCCTGGTTGTCGGGAAAGCCGGAAACCCACTTCACCCCCGCCGATCGCAGACTGGGGATGTACGCCGGCATGGCGTGGATGAAGGCGTCCTTGCGCGTGTGGATGCCGGGTTTGGGCGGCATCTCGACTCGGCCTTCCCCCTTCTCCTTGAACATGTCCTTTAGCGCCGCGATGATGTCGGCCATGGACAGACCGACACTCTCGACATCTCTGCGACTGAGATAGGTCACCGTGTCAGGGTTCATTGCGTCTGCACGGGCAGCTCAACATAGCTGGCAGCGTCCCCCGCGTGATGGACGCGATGCGTCGCCTTCTGGAAGTCTTCCGGGCTGGCCCAGGCGATGTCCTCGACGAAGGTCTGCGGGTTGCGATCGCAGACCGGGAACCACGAGCTCTGCACCTGTACCAGGACGCAATGACCGGGCAGGAACGTGTGGTGCACGTGGGGCATGGCGATGTGATAGGGGAGCACCTCACCCGGCGGTATCGGTGCGGCTGTCTCATAGCTCTCACGATAGCGGCCGCGCAGGATGTCACCTGACAGCATGAACTGGAAGCCTCCGAGCTCGGGCTGGGCCGGCACTTCGTTCGGATACAGGTCGATGAGCTTGACCACCCAGTCGGCGTCGGTACCTGTGGTGGATGCGAACAGCGTGGCGGTGACCTCACCGCTGATGGTGAGGGGCTCGGTCAGCGTCTGAGTGGTGAAGACGAGCACGTCCGTGCGATCGGCGAAGGGGCGCTGGTCGTCCACCAGCCAGCGCCGCCAGGTCGACCCGGTGCCACCAAAGGAGGGTGGGATGGGTCGCACACGATAAGGCACGGGTTTGGCCGGGTCGGAGACGAACTCAGTGGCCTCCGCGCCGACGTCGGTCTTGCGAGACGGTGCCTTGAAGTCGAGGCTGCCTTCGGGTTGCAGATAGAGGCGCCCGGTCTTCAACTGATCCGCCGGGGGCCAGGCGTCGTAGTGGCGCCAGAGGTTGGTGCCGGTCTCGAAGGCCAGCACGGGGGGCAGGGCCTCTTTCGGTTTGACCCGTTGCAGATGCTGCTCCCAGAACGGCATCAGCATGTCACGCCGGAACTGCAGCGACGTGTCGGCCCCCCACTTCAGCTGTCCCAGCTCCGAGCCATCCCCCGTCATCTGACCATGACACCAGGGACCGATGGCCAGATGCGTCTTGTTGCCACTGCGGTCCCGCCGGGCGAGCACTTCGTGGCTGAGGACCGGACCGTAGAGATCCTCCTGGTCGAACAGGCTGTGCACGGTGAGCACGGGAACGCGGCGCGGAGCTTTCTCCAACTGCCTGTGCAGGGCCTGATCCTGCCAGTAGTCGTCATAGGCGGGATGTTCGAGCAGACGGTTCCAGGCTGGCAGGCGGTCCGCCCCGTAGCGCTTGCCCAACTCGCCGATGGAGCCGGCCTCGAGCACGGCGGTGTAGAAATCGTGATAGCCCCAGGGGATTCCGTGGGTGCCGCTGCGACTCGAAGTCTGCCGGAAGACATATTCCAGCATGACCGTGCGAAACGCCCCGTGACGGTAGAAGTCGTCACCCAGCCAGGAATCGACCATGGAGTTGACCGGCACCGCCGCCTTTAGAGCCGGGTGCGGGTCGAGGAGCGCCATCAACGTCAGCATGCCGTCATACGAAACGCCGGTGATGCCGACGCGGCCGGAATTGCCCGGCACGTTGTCGACGAGCCACTCCACGGTGTCCCAGGCGTCGCTGACCTGATCGACCTTGCCCCGATTGAAATCACCGATTGGGGGCACCGTCATCGTGTATTCGCCCTTCGAGCCGTAGCGACCCCGCACATCCTGATAGACACGGATGTAGCCGTTGCGCACCAGCTCCTCGTCGACGGCGGGCAGCGCCATGGCGATGTCGGGACTGCTCTTGCGCGATGCACGCGCCGCGGCGCTGTACGGCGTACGCGTCAGCACGATCGGCATCTTGCGCGTCGCTTCGTTGGGGATCATGATGACGGTGAACAGCTTCACCCCGTCGCGCATGGGGACCATGGACTCCATGCGGGTATGGTTGAACTCGGGGGTGGCCGTCTTGAAGGTGCGCGGAACGTCGCCTGCCCGGGCAGGCTTTCGGCCGGTCTTGTTGGCTCGCGGCATGATGTCTATGTCTCCGTCCTCAATCCCAGTACTTCCCATACAGCACCCGCAGTCGCGCCCGCGCTTCCGCCGAGATCGCTTCGGGCGCCGTCATCGTCGCAAACTCCGCCGCACTCAGACAATCACAATCAGACTCCTCCGGCAGCAGCCCCGCCACGGCTTGCACCACCCGGTTGGCCAGCTCCGCATTTGCCTTCATCGTTGCCACCACCGCGGCGATGGTCACGTCCTCTTCCGACTCGTGCCAGCAGTCGTAGTCGGTGCCCATGGCCAGCAGGCCGTAGCACATCTCGGCCTCGCGGGCGAGCTTGGCTTCGGGGATGGCCGTCATGCCGATGACACTGGCATCGACCGCACTGCGGTAGAAGCGTGACTCGGCCCGGGTAGAGAACTGCGGCCCTTCCATACATATGTATGTACCACCCTCGTGCACGGTGGCCCCGGATGACTGCGCCGCCGCGACCAGCTGCTGTCTCATCTCGTCACAGAACGGGTCAGCCAGCGATATGTGTCCCACCACGCCGTCACCGAAGAATGTCGACGGGCGGATTCCCTTCGTGCGATCGAAGATCTGGTCGGGCACGACCATGTCCCCGGGACGGATGTGCTCCTTCATGATGCCCACCGCGCTGACACCGAGCAGATGCGTCACGTTCGCCGACTTCATGGCGTGCACGTTGGCCCGGTAGGGTGCCTCCGACGGCAGCAGGCGGTGGCCTTTGCCGTGACGGGGCAGAAAGAACACGGTGCGGCCATCGATCCGAGTTTCCACCACCAGGTCCGAGGGCGGACCGAAGGGTGTATCGATCTCATGCTCACCGACGATCTCGACGCCATCCATCTGGTAGACGCCGGAGCCGCCGATAACGCCCAGTCTCACGGGGGTGGCCCTGGTTTCATTCACTTCTTCCATTTTCACATCCTGATCTGGTGCACATGACTCGCTGTCGCCGAGGCGGCGGAAGCTAACCTGTTATATTCCTTCGGTCCAAGATCCCGCCATGTCCGACAATACCCTCCTGCAAACATCCGTCCGCGACCTCGTCGCCTTCTGCCTGCGCTCCGGCGACCTGGGCTCCTCCTTTGTCAGCGCTCAGCGAGCCGTGGAGGGCACGCGGGGGCATCAGTACGTACAGGATCAGCGCCCGCCGGAATACCGCAGCGAAGTCCACGTGCGACATCGCGTCGAGGATGTCGAGAGCGATCTGTCTCTCGAGATCGTGGGTCGGGCAGACGGCGTCCTGCTGAAGGGCGACGAGCTTCTCGTTGAAGAGATCAAGACGACCTACAGCAGCCTCGAGCAAGACCGGCCCGACAACCAGCACCACTGGGCCCAGGCGAAGATCTATGCCTACATCCTCGCCGAGGAGCACCGTCCAGGTCGTATCGAGGTACAACTCACCTATGTCCAGCTCGACACCGGCGAAATGCACGAGGATCGCCGTGACTTCACCCACGAAGAACTGCAGGCATTCTTCCTCGAGATGGCTCAGCGGTACCTGCGCTGGGCCCGCATCTGGCACGTGTGGGCGGCCAGACGCAACACCTCGATCAGTACTCTGGCCTTCCCCTTCCCTTCCTTCCGTCCAGGTCAGCACGAACTCACCGAAGCCGTATTCGAGACGGTCGTGTCCTCCGGCCGACTGTTCGCCCAGGCCCCCACCGGCATCGGCAAGACCGTCTCCATCCTGTTCCCGGCAGTAAAGGCCCTCGGCGAGGGTGAGGTGGAGAAGATCTTCTACCTGACGGCCAAAACCAGCGGCCGCACCGTGGCCGAGAAGGCCGTGGAGGATATGCGTGGCGGCGGGCTGCGCCTGAAGTCGTGTACGATCACGGCCCGCGACCGCATCTGCTTCAACGCCCGCGACGGCAAGCCATGTGATGCGGAGACGTGCGAGTTCGCCATCGGCTACTATGATCGCATCAATGACGCCGTGGAGGATACCTTCGCCTGCCGCGATGACTTCACCCGTGTCGCCATCGAGGAGGCCGCCCGAAAACACCAGGTCTGCCCCTTCGAACTGGGCCTCGATCTTTCCCTGTGGTCTGACGTGCTGATCTGTGACTACAACTACGTCTTTGACCCCAAGGCTTACCTCAGACGCTACTTCATGGAGACCGGCGGCAACTACGGGTTTCTCGTCGACGAGGCCCACAACCTGGTCGACCATGCCCGCGAGATGTACTCCGCCCAAATTCGCCGCAGTGAGATCCGCGCCGTCATCAAGGCTCTGGGCCAGGACCTGCCTGCCGTCCGTCACGCCCTGGGTTCATTGGACCACTACTTCAAGACGCAGATTCAGCGCTGTGCGGACGAGGGCCGCGGTGACGGCTGGCTGGATCGGGATCCCCCGGAAGATCTGCTGCCCCTGTTGCAGCGGCTGCAGACCGAGATCGAACCGGTCCTGGCGCGCAACCGACCGACCACGTGGAAAGAGATCCTCACCGATCTGTTCTTCAGCGTTCTTTCCTTTCTCCGCGTCTACGACCTGTTCGACGAGCACTACGTCACCTACGGCGAGAAACGCGGCCAGGCAGACCTGATCCTGCGTCTCTACTGCCTCGACCCGTCCAACCGCATTCACGAGGCCTGCAAGCGCGGCCGCTCCGCCACGTTCTTCTCCGCCACGCTGACCCCCATCGATTACTTCCGGCGTCTGTTGGGAGGAGAACGAGCCGACTACACCCTCGAGCTCGATTCTCCTTTCCCCCCGGAGAACCTGCTGGTCATGATCGCCGACCACATCGACACCAGCTACCGTGGCCGGGGTATGTCCTACGATGATGTCGCCCGTTCGATCGCCGCCGCTGTCAGCGGCAGACGTGGCAACTACATGGTCTATTTCCCGTCGTACAAGTACCTGCAGGAGGTGTTGCCACGCTTCGAGGCGGTGGCCGAACGCAACACCCTCGTCATGATGCAGGTGCCGCGGATGAACGAGCGGCAGAAGGAGCAGTTCCTCGATGTCTTCAACGTCTCCAACCCTGAGACCGTCGTCGGTTTTGCCGTCATGGGTGGTATTTTCGGCGAGGGTATCGACCTGGTCGGTGAACGGCTCGTGGGCGCCATCGTCGTCGGCGTCGGCCTGCCGCAGATCGGCCTCGAACGTGACCTGATCAAGGGCTACTACGACGACCACGAGAGTGCGGGATTCGCCTACGCCTACACCTACCCCGGCATGAACCGTGTGCTGCAGGCGGCGGGACGCGTCATCCGCTCCGATGTCGACCGCGGTCTGTTGCTGCTCATCGACAAGCGCTTCTCACGCGAGGACTACAGGGAGCTCTACTTGCCCTCCTGGGGAACACCGAAGCAGACCCGCAACGTGGAAGAGATCGGCGAGGCCGTGGACGCGTTCTGGGGGACTGCATGAGCGGGGTGTCTTCGGTCCAGGAGAGTCACGTTGACCGACTGAGCCTGGCCGTTGGGTCTGTTGTGATGGCCGGCCACCTGCTGGCCCTGTTGAGCCCCACGCGGAGGTGGGGACTGTCCATGCTCGCCTACCTGCCTCCCATCGTGACGCTGGCATTTGCAGCGATCTCGATCGGCCTCCTGGTGGCCTGGATCTTTTTCGCCAGGAACCTGTCCGACGCCTTTCGGCGAATCGGGGACCGGCTGTGGGCCTGCGGAAACCTGGAAATCCTCCTGATCTATCTGGTGATCGCCAGTCTGTTTGTGGCCGCGAGTATGTCGCACCATCTGCTTGGAGATGGCTACCTCTACCTCGACGAACTCGCCTATGCTTCCAGGAACGATCGGGTGCGCACGGACAACGCGCCTCTCCTCTTCCTGGCGATCTCTGAGCTCTACCGGCTCGTCAGTCCTCTCGGGGTCGGAGCCCTTGGCACCTTCCGTCTCTTCAGCTGGCTGTGTGGCATCAGCTACACGGCACTGGTACCACTTGTTGCCCGCGATCTTGCCTCGTCGCAGAGTGGTCGGGCACTGTTGATCGGTCTCTTGCTGACACAGGGCTACGTGCAACTCTTCTTCGGCTACGTTGAGACCTATCCCGCCCTCCTGCCACTTTCACTGCTCTACCTGTGGTCCGGATGTCGAGCACTCGACGGGGGGCGTCTGGCCTGGCCGCTCCTGATCGTCGCCGTTCTGCCTGCTTGCCATCTTCTTACTCTGGCTCTGTGGCCGTCCTTCCTCTACCTGGCTGTTCGTCGTGCGGCGAGAAGACCGGGCACTGGCTTGTTCAGTACGGCGACGGCGCTCCTGGCAACACTTGGTATCGCCTGCTGTGTGCTGTGGCTCCTGGGGGGCACCCCTTGGCGAGTGGTTGGCCCGGGGACCGGCGGCCACCTGTTGCCAATGCATCTTGGCGCCCCGACCGTATCAGCCGCGTACGGGATCCTCTCCCTGGACCATCTGCTTGACGTGGCCAACGTTCTCCTGTTGGCTGCCCCCGTCCCGGCCCTCCTGTTTCCGTGGCTGACCGGATGGCCGAGAACCATCGAGCCCCGGGCGCGCTTTCTCTGGCTGGCCAGCGTGGCGACCCTGGCCGTCATCTGTGTGTCAAATCCGGGGATCGGCGCCTTTCGCGACTGGGATCTGCTGTCCCTGCCGGGTCTGCCATTAACTCTGTGGGTGGCGGTACAACTTCAGCATGAAGATTCAGGTCTCTCGGGAAGAGCAGCCATCTGTCTGCTTGCCGTGGGTGGACTGCACGCTGCTCTCTGGGTGGCACTCAACACACAGAATGGCGCGACCATACAACGTTTCTCGGAACTTCTGCGGTCGGCTCCCCTGTCGCATCACGCCCGCTCCTACGGTGCTGCAACCCTGGCGCGCTACCAGCGGGGTCTGGGTCGACATGCCGAGAGCTTCGATTCCTATGCTCTCGCCGTCACCGCTTTGCCCGACAACGGTGGCTACCAGCGCGGAGCTGGCTTCCAGGCGATCGAAATTGGCAAGCTTGATGAAGCGGAGAGGTACTTCGAAGAGGCTCTGCAGATCGACTCGAGCGACGCTGCGGCGTGGGAGGGGATCGGCATCGCCCACACTGGCCTCGGAAAGCAGGAAGAAGGCTTGCAGGCTATGCAGAAGGCCGTCGTCCTGGACCCGCACAACTCCGAGTTCCTGGTGAATCTGTGCAGAGCCCATAATCTTGTCGCTCAGTATGACAGGGCGATCGAGGCCTGTAACCGGGCCCTGGTGATCGATGCTGATGACGCCTCAGCGCACCATCAGTTGGCCGTGACTTTCTTTGCTCTCGGCGATCACCCACAGTCCAGTTTCCATCTGCAGCGATTGCGTACCCTCGACCCCGAAGGTGGTCAAGCTCTTGAAGACCTGCTCAATGACCGGTGATCTGGTGGTCGCACGCATTCCGGCACCCGAGGACTTTGCTTTCGACTGGGCTGATCCGGCGGATGCGGAGCGGACCTGGCGGCACGAGAGTACGCACTGTCCCGAAGCGATGCCGGCACTGGGGATGGATCTCTGGGAGCAGATCTTCGCCGCAATCTCCAGGGCGGAGGAACACTACGGCAGCCCGATGCGCCTGTTCGTGCTCCCCATCAATACCTACGTCTTTTACAATGATCGTATGGTGGTGGACGCCGATCAGGTAGAGGCCGCCAGGGAATGCGCCAAGCAGGCGCGACTGGCCGTGGCCCCTGCTCTGCGGACCGTCTGGACAGAAGAGGTTCTGCCCGAGGTTCATCGCTACATCGCCCGCTGGGATGGTTTCGATCTCGACAATACGTCCACGGCCGCCCTCGTGCAGCATATCGAGGACAGCTGGCAGTGGCTCGGCCGCATCTGGAGCCTCCACTTCCAGCTCCCCCTCGGGTCCAGCCGCGAAGCCTTCCAGGAACTGTGCGCCGAGCTGTTCGAGGAGGAAGGAGCGGAGCCTGCTGATCCCTTCGAGCAAAGCCGGCTCACGCAGGGCTTGCCCTGCAAGACGACGGAGATGGGCCAGGCATTGTGGCAGCTGAGTCAGGGCCTGCCGGAATCGGTGTGCCGCCTGATTGCCACGACCGACGCGGCCTCAGTACCCGATGCTCTGCGATCATCGGAGGAGGGCCTGGTCTTTTTGACCAGGCTTTCGCAGTTCCTGCAGGGGTACGGACACCGGGGCAACCATTGGGGCCTGCAGTATGCCACATGGATCGAGGATCCAACGCCGGTGATCGAGACCCTCCGTGGTTACCTCCACAACCCCGACGCCGATCCCGGGGGACGGTTCGCCGACCAAGCCGCCGCGCGGGAGGAGGCCGTGGCCGATCTGCGCGCGCGCCTGCAGGGCTTTCCGGCACCGGTGCGCGGCCGTTTCGAAGAGCTTCTCGAGCAGATGCAGTACAGCGCCGTGCTCAAGGAAGATCACAATTTCTGGATGGACTTCAGTAGTACGAGCCGGGTGCGACGGGTTATGCTGGCCGCCGGGCGACACCTGGTGGAAGCCGGGGTGATCGACCGGCAGGACGACGTCCTGCACCTGCACCTGGCAGAAATCCTCGAGTCATTGTCAGGGACGACTGGGAAGGATCGGCGACTGGACATCGCCCGACGTCGTGCAGAGATCGATCATTTCGCCACGGTGTGCCCGCCTTCCAGGCTCGGTGTGGAGCCGCCACCAAAGGACGGGAAGGGCGACGAGGACAGACCGGAGCCACCGGCAGAGCCTGGTGTCCTGCGCGGGCAACCCGGGGCGCCTGGAGTCGTTCGCGGACGGGCTCGAATCGTGCGTGAGCTGTCGGCCATCCAGCAGCTTGAACCGGGTGACATCCTGGTCACCCTGTCCACCTCGCCGTCCTTCACGCCGTTGTTCGCCACAGCAGGCGGTATCGTGACGGAGGGCGGTGGCCTGCTGAGTCACTGCGCCGTCGTGGCCCGCGAATACCAGATCCCCGCCGTCGTCGGACTGGCGGATGCCCGCCAGCAGATCAAGGATGGACAGTGGATCGAAATCGATGGTCGTGCAGGTGTCGTCCGCATCGAATGACGTGACCGACACCCGTCTCACTCGCCGGCGCCCGCTGCGCCTGCTACTGCTGGCCGCAGGCACGCTGGCTCTCGTGTGCGGTGTCGTGGGAATCTTCCTGCCCCTGGTGCCGACGACACCCTTTCTCCTGCTGGCTGCCTGGTGTTACGCCCGCGGCTCCGACCGCTTCTATCGACGTCTGCTCGCCAACCGCTGGCTCGGACCCTACATCCGCAACTTCCGCGAGGGGCGGGGCCTGACGCTTTGGGCCAAGGTGTCGACCATCGCCGTACTCTGGCTGGCCATCTCTATCGCCGCCGGATTTGTCGCGCCCGCCTGGTGGTCACGCCTGTTGCTGGTCGGCATCGCTGCAGCCGTCACCACCTATCTGCTGCGAATGCCGACATGTCGGTAGGAGCCTGTCCGAGTAATCGCTTTGTAGGCGAGGCCGCGGCATTGGGGTCGCTCACAAGGCGCGCGAGTGACCTGAATTGAAGGGCCATTCAGAGAGTGAGCGCAACGCAGCGAGCGACCTCAAGGGCGTGGCCGTAGCCCAAATGGGTTGCTCGGACAGGCTCCTGGGGAGACACTCCCGATCGCTGCTTCTGTTGATCCTCTGTCTCGGCGCGGTGCCGCGCTTCTGGTCACTGGACTGGGATTGGGATTCACAGACCGGGATCTATCAGTCCGTGCACCCGGACGAAGCGACGTTGTTGTCGGCAGCCGGAGATCTTCGCCACACCCTCAAGCCTTCGATTACCAGCTACGGCGCGTTGTCATTGTATCTGCCCTGGTCCGCCACCCAGCCGTTGGCGTGGTTCGGCGTCGAGCCCTTCGACTTCGCCGACGACACCAGCGCCCGATGGACCGTCCTGCTGGCACGGTCGATCTCGGCGGCGGCCGCCGTCCTCAGCCTGTGGCTCACGTGGGCTCTGGGACTGCGCCTCGGCGGCAGTCGGGCAGGCCTGCTAGGCGCCGCCTTGCTGGCGGTGTGCGTACTGCCCATCCAGCAGGCCCACTTCTACACGGTGGACACAGCTTTCACGGCGGCGACGCTTGCGGGTCTGCTGGCGGCAGTACGGTTGATGTCGAACCGCAGCGTCCTGGCGTGGGTGTTGGCCGGCCTCATGGTCGGCGCCACTGCGGCCCTGCGGATCAATGGACTGGCTCTGCTGGTACCTGTGACCGTCGTGGGCCTGATGCCGCTGCTGCACGCACGCACTCCGGCGATAATCCGCCACACTGCCGGGCGTGGCGCGATTGTCGGCGCGGCCGCCTTGCTGACGCTGGTGATGCTGCAGCCCTACATGATCCTGGACCCGGCCCACTACTTCGCGTACGGCGGCATCAACAATCTGCGCTCAGTCCTCACGATCGCGGTAGGCGACATGTCGCGGATCTGGACTCTCTACGACTCGGCGCAGACGCCCGTCCTGTTCCACCTCGGCAGCCTCCTGTTCCATGGCATGGGCCCCCTGCTGCAGGTAGCTGGCCTGGCGGGGTTCGTCTACCTGGCCTGGCGGCGGCAGCCGGCAGACATCGTCGTGCTCGTGTGGTCTGTAACCCTCATCCTGCTGCTGTCGCGCCTGGAGGCCAAGAACGCGCGCTACATGCTCCCCCTGGTACCCGTGCTGTGCGTCATGGCAGCGGTGGTGCTCGATGCGGGTTTGCGGCGCGCTCGCGGGGCCTGGCGCACCGTTGTTCTTATGGGGACGACGGTGACCCTGCTGTCGACGGCGATGTACGGGCTCGCCTACCTGCGGGTGTTGTCGTCACCCAACAGTCGACTCGAAGCCGTCGCCGCTCTTCCCGGTCTGTTCCCAGAGGGGGGTGCAGTAGGGTACGAGAAGACCGGTGTCAGCCTCGACGGTCTCGCTCCCGACGCCGGCATAGACTGGCAGCCCGACATCGCCGGGGAGGTGTTCAACCTCGATCCTTTCCTGCTTCGCTCCGACGCGGCCGTGCTGTTGGTGGACTGGCTCAGCGATCTCGATGGGCTCGCTCTGGTCGACGTCGCCCGCTACCGGCACTTCGCCGTGGTCCCGGGGCGCTACCCGGTGCTAGCCGAATTCTACCGCCGGCTCCACGAGGGCGAACTCGGCTTCGAAGTCATCGCCGAATTCCACACAGATCCCGGGCTGGGGCCCTGGTCACTCGAGTACCGGGAGGACACCGACCCCTCCTTCTACGGCTTCGACCATCCCCTGATCACGGTGTTGCGGCGCGGCCACGAGGCGGGGATCGAGGCTCTGAAGGCTGCCTGGGTCGAGGATCTGCGGCAGGATCGGGACGGTTTCGACATGTACGTACTGGAAGCCGGGCGGCAGCTGCGGGCCGACGAGCTGGCGTCCGCAACGGCCGCTCTCGATCTGGCCGCTGAGAATCGACCCGACCATTTCCTGGTGAAGCTGATGCGCTGCGAGATCGAGCTCAGATCCGGACGCACCGACAAGGCGGGAGATCTGTGGCGTTCGATCCTGCGGGAGATGGGCCCACCGGATGAGCTTTCGTTGTGGGAACACGAGCAGCAGGGGCTGGTCTATGCCGGCCGCACTCTGACGCGTCTGGGCGCCACCGCCCTCGGCGCCCGTTGCCTCGAGATCGGCAGCAGGGAGCATTAGTCCGGTGCCCTTGGCAAGACCGCTGAGGGTACTCTGTATATGCTGGTAAGGGCAGCCCTGCGGTCTTCAATACAGACGAGAGACAGAATCCAGCGATGACACGGTTCGACCTGAGTGGCACCTGGCGCCTCTGCGGTGCCGGGCACGATATACCGGTGAACATTCCCGGAGATACCCACAGCGCCTTGCTGGCCGCAGACTGCATCGGTGATCCCTACTGGGGCACGAACGAGCTGGATCTGCAGGCGCTGAACGCCGAGGACTGGATCTTCTCCCGGTCCTTCGAAGTCGACGCCGAGACATTGGCGGCACCTTCGGTGTACCTGCACTTCGACAGTATCGACACGGTGGCCACCGTATTCGTCAACGGCATGCAGGTAGGCGACAGCGACAACATGTTCAGCCGCTGCCGCTTCTCCGTGAAACAGCAGCTCCGTCCGGGCGCCAACGAAGTAGAGGTGCGTGTACGCGCCGCCGAGAAGGTGGCTGCCGAACGTGTGGCCCACATGCCCTACGAGATACCTGGATCCGACTACCCGGTGCAGTCTCCCCACCGCAATCTGGTGCGTAAGGTGCAGTGTCACGCCGGTTGGGACTGGGGATGCTGTCTGATGGTGGCCGGTCTGTACGGGGAGGTGTATCTGGACGCAGCCGCGCCGGGTCGCATCGAGTATGTCTACACCGAACAGCAACATACCGACGGACGTTGTCAGGTGCAGGTCTGTGTGGAGGTCGAGGCGGCCGAGGCCGGAACAACCCAGCTGATTGTGGAGTTCGACGGTCAACGGCTGGCAAGGGAAGTGGAGCTGTCCCTCGGGCTGAACGTGTTGAGCGAAACCGTCACCGTGGAGAATCCACAACTCTGGTGGCCCAACGGGCACGGTGAACAGCCTCTCTATGAACTGTCCGTACAGATCGCCGGCGATCACGTGACCCGACGGCTGGGGCTGCGTCAGCTTCAGTTGATCTCAGAAGCGGACGGCATCGGGCTCGGCTTCAAGTTTTGCGTCAACGGCCGCGACATTTTCGCCAAGGGCGCCAACTGGATCCCCTGCGACGCCTTGCCCGCGCGACAGACGAGGGGTGTTCTCGATGACCTGTTGAGCAGCGCCGCCGACGCTCACATGAACATGATCCGCGTGTGGGGGGGCGGGCAGTACGAGTCCGAGGACTTCTACGAGCTGTGCGATGAGAAGGGGTTGATGGTCTGGCAGGACTTCATGTTCTCCTGCTCGACGTACCCGGCGACGGAGGAGTTTCTTGCCAGCGTTGAAGAGGAGGCCCGACACCAGGTCAAGCGACTGCGCGATCACGCCTGTATCGCTCTCTGGTGTGGCAACAACGAAGACCTGGGTGCGCTCAACTGGTTCGAGATCTCGCGGCAGAACCGCGATCGCTACGTCGTGGACTACGACCGGCTGACCGAAGGTATACTGGGACGTGTTGTCGACGAGTGTGATCCGGCGCGGACGTTCTGGCCCTCCTCGCCCTGTGGCGGCAGAGGAGACTACTCGGACAACTGGCATGACGACAGCCGTGGTGACATGCACTACTGGCAGGTCTGGCACTCGGGGGAGTCCTTCGACTCCTACTACGACGTGACGCCGCGTTTCTGTTCTGAATTCGGCTACCAGTCGTTCCCGTCGATGCCCACGATTCGCACCTACGCGCCGGAGGACCAGTTCAATGTCACGGCACCGATCATGGAGCACCATCAGCGCAACGTGGGCGGTAACTCCAAGATCACCGAGATGTTCACCCGCTACTTCCGCATGCCGGACGGCTTCGACAACTTCGTCTACCTGAGTCAGGTGCAGCAGGGACTGGCCATCAAGACGGCCGTAGAACACTGGCGACACTTGAGGCCCACGTGTATGGGTACGCTCTACTGGCAGCTGAACGACCTGTGGCCCGTATGCTCGTGGTCATCACTGGAGTACGGCGGCAAATGGAAGCTGCTGCACTACATGGCCAGGCGCTTCTATGGGCCGACCATCCTGTCCGCCTTCCAGACCCGGGATAACGAGGGTCAGGACATCGTCGAGCTGTGGGCGACGAACGATCAACCGGAGGCAGTGCAGGCCCGGGCTGCCCTGCGCCTGTTCGACTTCACCGGCCAGCAGGTGCGGTCCATCGACCTCTCCGGCCAGGTCGAGGCAAGCGGTGCGCAGCTGCTGGGGCGGTACCAAGTTGACGAACTGGCGCCACGACGGACCGATGTCTTCGCCGTACTCGATCTGCAGGTCGGTGAGAAGAGCTTCCGCAACGAGCACGTCTTCACCACCTGGAAGTCCTGCGAGTTGCCGCAGGCGAAGGTGGCGTGGACCGTGGCGGCGCTGGAGGCCAGGCGTTTCAGAGTCACGCTGACGACGGACGCACCTGCCTTCTACGTGAGCCTCGATGTCGAAGGTGGACGCGGCGAGTTTGACGACAACTGTTTCACGCTGTTGCCCGACGAGGAGAAGGAGATCGTCTTCACCAGCAAGGGCACACCACCGTCAGCCGAGCAGCTGCAGCAGTCGCTGTCGGTACATCATCTGCGCACGACCTACCATTGAGGAAGCTGACCGGTCAGCGGTCATAGCCGACCGTCAGGTAGAAGCTGCGCCCCCGCGCCGGCAGGTTGCCCACACTCAGATGCTCGTTGTAAGCGCGATCGAAGACGTTCTCCACACCCAGCTGCAGTCGCACATGGCGCTCCACCTCCCACGCCCCCCGTACGTCCACCACCGCGTAGCCGGGTGTCACATCCTCCCATGTCGTGCGGCGGGCGATCCGGTTCTGTCGTGCCGCCAGTCGCGAGCCCACCTGCAGCCAGCCATCAGCCCGCGTCCATGTCAGTTTCGCCGTGCCCTTCAAAGGCGAAATCATCGGCAAGGGCTCATCCAGGGCCTGGTTCTGGCCGTACGTCCAGGTGCCGCCCACGGTCAGCTCGATCGTACGGGTTGGCCGCAGGGCCGCATCCACTTCCAGGCCGGCCAGCTCGGCCTCTGACAGGTTCTGAAACGTCTTGAAGCCAGGCTCATCGAGCACTCCGGCGATGTATTGGCTCACGCGCTGGACGTAGACGCTGGCGGCGAGGCCCAGGCGGTCTCCCCGGTGATCGAGACCCAGCTCCACCTGGTCGCCGTGCTCGGTGTCCAGCCGCGGATTGCCATGGTAGAAGGCACCGTCGCCCGCGTCGTAGAGAAAGAAACCGTAGGCCTCGGTGTGGGACGGCTGACGACTGCTGTGAGCCAGACCCAGACGCAGCTGGGTTCGAGGCGCCGCCTCCCAGGCTGCCACCACTCCATAGCTGGCAGCCAGGTCTCGGCGCGACAGGTCGGCGGCTGAGAAGCGGCTGGCCACCTGTCGCCGACCCAGCTCGTCGGCCAACTTGCTGTCGACGCCGTCGAGCCGGGTGTCCAAACGAAGACTGAAACCTCCTGGCAGGCGCTGATGGACATCGGCGGCCAGCGCGATATGGTTGCTGCGTACGTCTCCCAGATTCAGCAGATACATGGGTGTCACATCCGGTTGCGTGCTCAACATTTTCATGTCGGCGAAGGCAGCCAGCCGGTAGGCGTCGACCACCAGTCGCAGGTCGCGCGTGGTAGTCGCAGCTTCCAGCTCCTGACGCCATCCCCAGGTGCGGGTATTGCCGTACATGGGCATGTGCATGTCGGTCATGACCTGACGCTGGCCGACGTCGCGGTCGTCATCATCCATCCAGTGGTCGACGCGACTGTGGTAGATCCTTGATCGCAGCGATTTCAGCCCGGTGCCAGGGGCCGCCTCTGTATATGTATGGGTGGCGCTGACGAGCAGCGACTGGGCCTTGCGAGTGTCCATGAGCAGCGCTGGATACCCCGCGTCCCAGGCGCGGTCCCCGAGAACGCCGACATCGAGGCGCTGCTTCGGCCCCAGACGGCGCGAGACATCCAGCTTGGCGTTGACCTTGCTGAACCCGGTACCGCTCAGGGTCTGTTTTCCCCCGGCATGGACAGCACCGCCGCGCTGCAGCGCCCCCGTAGCCCGCATCGCCGTATACGGACCTGCCGTATTCAAGCCTGCACTCCAGCTCTGCAGAGCCGACCCGGTTTCATAGCCGGATTGAAGGAATACCCCGCGGGGCCGGGAGAATTCTGCCTTGCGCGTGATCAGATCGATGCTGCCGGCCAGGCTTTGCGCTCGCGTCAGATCGAAGCCCCCTTTGGTCACCTCGAGGCGCTCCAGATTGCCCACCTCAACGTAGGCTGTCACCGGGTCCATACGGTCGACGCAGGCGGGAATCATGTGCATGCCATCGATGAGGACACCGACGCGCGCCCCCTGCATACCGCGCAGGGAGGGCTCGTGACCGAAGTGCCCGCGGCTGACCATGTCGATGCCGGCGACCTGCGCCAGGGCGCCCGTCGTCGACTGGCGATGCCGATCGCTGTGGATGGAGATCTCGTCGGGTACAGCCTGCCCGGTCACCAGAACTTCATCTGAAACGCGCAGTGCCTCGGGCTGCAGTCGCACGGTGACGGGACCGGGTGACGGCAGGAGCAGCGCGGAAGTGCGGTAGCCCAGAGCCGAGATGTGGCACGGGAGACTGCCGGCGGCTGCCTCCAGGGCGACGACGCCAGCACTGTCTGGCAGCACCCAGGCGTCGTCCACCTGCACCATGGCGTGAGTCACCGGTGCGCCCGTCTCCCCATCGATGATGTGGACGAGCCACCCGCCCCTGGAATGGGAATCGGACTGGGCGTCAATTCTGACGACTGCCAGCAGGACCAGGCAGAACCCGGTGATCGTCCGGCGACACACGGCTACTGCACCGTCATGTCGAATCCGGTGGTCAACAGTTCCTCACCCGATTCTCCGAGGGCCAGATCGACATGCCAGTCCCCGGTCATGGTGAAGTTCACCGTGCCGTGATAGTGGCCGTCGGTTGCCGCCGCCGCCACCGGCGCCACGTTGCCCGAGGATCCGTGATTCATCGAAGGCATGGAGACGTCCATATCGATGTCGAGATCGGTGACGGCCGGAAAGGACATCATCGACGCCCGTCGATGGACACAAAGTTCGAGATCGTTGGGACCGACCCGCGGTGACCGGGGTTCGATAAGCGTGACGAAGAAGCGCTCGTCACCGACGCTGATCGCTTGCACGTGGCTGCCGGGACCCACCTCGACATCCAGAGACAGCGTACCGCTGTGGCTCTCCGTCTCGAAGGCGACGTTCATCTCCCACATCCCCGACATGATGAAGATGGTAGCTGTTGTGAACAGGCTGTCACCGCCTGCGATGACCGCCTCCTGGGGCGCGCTGTGGGACATGGTGCTGCCGTCATCGTGCTGCATGTGCATCATCGGTGTCAGCACCACCTGGGCATCGTCGATGATGGTACCGGTATCCGCGTCGCGCAGGCCGATGGTGAGACGGGCGTAGCCGATGGTGGGACTTTGCTCGGAGTAGAGGGTGACCTCCACCGGGCTGTCCGCCGCACTGCCTATCTGCAGCAGTGACGGGCCATCGGGGGCTGTCGGGTGATTGTCGTCGCCACAGCCGCTGATCAGCGCGGCCAGGGCGGCGGCAATGGCCGAACTACGTCGTACGAGTGCGTACATGAGTGATCCTCTCGCAATAGAGCATGGGCACGGACCACCAACGCTCTGCGGGAGTCGCAGGGATTCCTGGCAGCGTGGCGGTACCGATGTACTGGAAGCGAGATCGTGGCACAGACCTGTGGAGGCCGGCCACGGCGGATCAGCGAGGGACTTTGTCCGGACCGTCCAGCTGAACGGAGAGAGTCGTCAGGTGCAGACGCCCCGGGGAAAGGTCCACTGGCGCAGGATGCGGGGGACCGGTGGTGACGGCGAGGAGATGCTCCGGAAACGCCGCGTACTGAAGAATCAGCTGCACATCTTCAGCATGGCACCCGGCCGCCACCAGACAGGCACCGGAGCTGGCGCCGGCGACAGCTTCCGGAACCGGGCACTGGCAGACATCCGTGCTGCAGGGGCAGGCATCCGCGGCAGCTGCCGGGGACAGATGCGCACTGGGCAGTTGCACCAGGAGGCCAGCGTACAGACCCAGCAGCAGAATCCCGGCAAGGCGACGGCGATGAGGCAGCAGACAACTCATAGATAAAAGGATACAGAGGTCCGTTGATACGTCAAGGCCGGTCTGTCGATCATGAGAATCCAGGCAACAGATCCGCCGATGCCGCCAGCAGCTCGTCGAGCATCGACTCTGCATCCCGTGGCGGGATGGCCATCTCGTCGATCAGCAATACCTGCAGGGCGGCGTTGCGATCCCCTTTGACCGCGGCATCGGCCACCAGCTCGTGCCAGACGAAGCGCTTCTCCAGGATCCCCTTCAGCACCCGAGGCGCCTCTCCCATGGTCAGCGCCCGGGCCCCGGCCGAGTCCGTCACCGCCTCGACTTCGACCTCCGCCGTGGCGGGCAGGTTCGGAATGGCGCTGCCATTGGCCAGGTTCAGGATGCTGACCTGACGCCGTCCGGTGGCCATGGCCGTAATGAGCGTGGCCAGCCCCTCTCCGTGGATGCCGTCCTCCAGGCTTTCAGGTAACTCGACGTCATCCAGGATGTTGCCGTATTCGGTCAGGAATTGCTCGCGCAGGCGTGACGATGCAGGTTCTCGCTCCGGCATGGGTTGGCTGGCGTCGTACCCGTGATTCCGGGCCGAATCTGTCAGTCCGTAGGGCAGCGCCTGCTGGTCGGCTACACGGGCGGCAAAGGGATAGAACTCGATGATGTGACCGTCGTCGGGGTAGACGATGCGGTAACCGTAGGCGGCCGACAGATCCGCGCTCATGGCGTGACCCTCGGGCGTGTCCCTGTCACGCGTGCGGCGCAGCAGTTCCGGCAGCAGGTCCTTGCCCTTGTGCTGCACGCCCGTGAACCAGTAGTAGTGGTTGGTGCCGATCCAGCGACACTCCAGCTCATCCGCAGGGACCTCGAGCAGCTTGGCGGCGGCGCTGATGCCTCCCTGTACGCCGTGGCAGATACCGATGGAGGTGATGGAGGAGTACTTGTGCAGCGCCCGCATGATCGCCGCCATGGGATTGGAGTGGTTGAGCAGAATCGCCTGTGGACACCGCTGCTCCATGCGTTCGCAGATCTGCAAGTATGCCGGAATCGAGCGCAGGCCCATCATCATGCCCGCAGGTCCCGCCGTGTCGCCGATGACCTGGTGAATGCCGTACTTCGCCGGGATGTGCATGTCGGCGTTGTGATACCAGGACCCGTAGACGTTGCGCGTCACCTCCGCGCCACTGCCGCCGATGGAGGACACGGCAAAGCCGGCGCCATCGATGGTATCGTCGAGATCGGCCGAGGCACGCACGCGCAGACCAGTAGAGGACTGGTCGGCGAGACGACGCCCCATGGCAGCCATCAGCTCCGCCTTCTCGGCGTCGATGTCGTAAAGAACGATCTCCGAGCCGGCCAGCTCCTCCGCCAGCGCCAGATCCGCCAGCACGCGAGGGAAATAGAGACTGCCGCCACCGAGACAGGCTATTTTTGTGTTTGCCATCTCCTCATTCCTCCTACCTGTTACGATTGGCCGAAACCCACGGCAACACAAGAGAGGCCCCCGTGAAACTGCAATACATCATTGCCTCCTCCCTCTACGGAACCCTGCCCCTGGCCGAGATCCTGCCCGAGGTCGGCAGGGCGAGCAGCCGGCACATCGACATCTGGCCTCGGGTCCACGGGGATCAGCGCGAGCAGGTGGAGGCCATGGGGGAGGAGGCCTTCCGCGATCTGCTTGAGGAACACGGCGTGACGCTGGGGATTTCGACTCGTTTCGACCTGGGTCCTTTTGGCCTGCAGGAGGAAATGGCCTTCATCAGCCGCTTCGGCGGCTCCCTGCTGGTCTGCGGCAGCAAGGGACCCAGGGATCTGTCGGGTGAGGCCCTGCGAACGGCGGTGGCCGGGTTTGCCGAAGCGATGCGCCCCCACATCGACGCCGCCGCAGAGCACGGGGTCATCATCGGTATCGAAAACCATGGCAATGCCCTCATCGAATCCCCCGACTCGATGAAGTGGCTCCTCGAGTTCACCGACTCGCCTCATCTCGGCATCGCCCTGGCGCCCTATCACCTGCCCGATGACGCCAGCCTCGTGGCCCGTCTCATCGAGGATCTTGGCGCGGGCCTGGTCCTGTTCTACGCCTGGCAGCATGGCATGGGCTGCCACGAGAAGCTGCCCAAGGAGCAGGAGCTGATGCAGCTGCCGGGCCGGGGTACGCTGGACTTCCGGCCGCTCCTGGCCGCCCTGGCGAAGATCGACTATCGCGGCTGGACCGAGATCTTCATGCATCCGGTGCCGCGGGGCATTCCCATCCTGGATACGGCGACGGAAGTGACAGCCGAGATCGAGAGGGCCCGAACCTATCTGGATGGACTGGCAGCTGACCTGTGACAGGACGGCTCGGTCAACGGGAGCTTGCCCCTGCTCTGGCTCATCTGAACAGTGCTTGCCTGCTCAACCGACTAGGAGCCCGTCTCAGTAATGCTTGATCGAGTCGGTGGTATGGGCGTTGGTGTTGTTGTTTTGACGTTGAGGGTGAGTGTGAGACTTCGTCTTTGGTGCACGAGTGTGACCGTGACGATGTTCGGCGGGCGGATTCCGCC
>PVBE011749748.1_pt1 | contig 78535 bp, 69 predicted proteins | sample 1631181 | NCBI WGS metagenome assembly PVBE01 (sample SAMN08397723, study PRJNA350692) | Marine metagenome, whole genome shotgun sequencing project. | isolation source: water | place: Pacific Ocean | collected 2012-04
AGTACGCCATGGCGCCTTTGCCAATCTGCTCGTTGAAAATGGAAATGATGTAGGCGCTGGCGCGAATTGGCAAAATATCTTTGTACTTGATGTCAGCCAACAGCCAGTTAAGTGCCTTGGTTACTACCAATGTATCGATCAAGAAATAGAACAGCGAATAGCCGATCATCAGAATTAACCAAGGAACCCAATTCACATTGGCGAATACCTGGGCCATGTACGCTAGCAGCGACATTCCTTCCCTGGCGGCTGCCCCATTAAGTCGATAGTAGAGGTAGCCGAAACAAACAGCCGTAATGATCAGGAGCACAATCCTCCCTACCGGATTGGTCTTGTGGGTCTGTGCCGTTTTTGTTTGTGGGCTATTGCTGGTTTCTCGAGGAAGTAAAAAAACAATAATCCAACCTATTGGGCCTAAGAAGAATCCAAGAAAAAACCCCGCGAAGCCCTTGTTCACGAAAGAACCCAGAAGCGCACCGACTATTCCGCTAATAATTCCACCAATAATTGCATAAGGTAATAACTCTTCAAACATAAACTCTTCAAACATATTTTCTCCGGCTTATTATTTTCCTATCTGTAATATGACTAGGGTGTCCTAATGAGTTTTTCAAGGGTGGATTGCAGCGGGGTCAGTTCGATTCCGAGTGCTGTATCTGCGTTGCATTGTACAATTTCGTTCATGGTAACGACGTCGATCACAGCTGGGGTGATACCACCTCCCTTTATTTTGCTGGTGATGGCGGCCCCAAGCTTGGCGATTGTAGTTGAGATCGATCCCACCTCCACGTCACTGCCCTGCATCTCGGCAACCCGGGCGATCAAATCGCGGTAGCTAATCGCCTCCGGCCCGACCAATTCGTGAATAGTGACACCATCGGGTTGTTCTCGGCAAATGTTTAAAAGTACGCCACACAGATCATCCACATCCAGTGGGCGCTGGGTGTAATGCCCCCCACCCAATACCTTGGGCTTTCGCCTGGAGGCGGTCGCCAACAGCGAGGCAGCCCCGGCAGTGCCCGGTCCTAGCAGGATGGGTGTTCTGATGATGCTTGCCGAGAGCCCGGATTTCACCACGCTAGCTTCTGCCAATCCCTTGGAGCGGAAATAACTGTTTCGGGAATCTGTACTCGCGCCAACTACACTGATGAAAACGATGTGATTGACGCCGGACTGCTGAGCCGCCTGTACGACCGATTGAGTAGCGGCGACATTGGCGCTGGCATAGTTAGAGTGCTTGCTTTCGATCAGAATCCCGGCCAGGTGGATAACACAGTCGGCCCCCTGGAAGGCGGCTGCGAGATCGGCCAGGTCGGCATAGGAGATTATCCGGGGAGTGATTCGAGAGGATTCGGGGAGTGTCGCAAACGCGGTTTTGCTTCGAACTCCGGCCACGATTTCGACGTCAGATTCCTTGGCGAATCGAGATAAAAGGTGTTGGCCAACGCTGCTATTGGCTCCGGTTATAGCAATTTTCATGAGTTTAGACTTTCCTTGTTAGCGTGCTGTCCAAAAGAATACTCCCCTAGGCCCACTCTGGTTTGCATAATTCGACGAAGGTCATTCTCAGCTTGAGTCGCTGTGATCACTGCATTGATCTTTAGTGTTACTGGCAGAATAGCCAATAGCAATTCGGCACCGGCAATATTCAGTTTGCTGGTCATTTTACGCCATTAGCGGCTGGGAATTCTTATCGGCTCGTGTTCGCTTGTTAACTGACTTGCGCCAGGTTTTCCAGTTTTTTGTTACGCTGGCGTTTACTCGCGCTGGTATTTTCTATTTGTGTCAGATCTGCTGCGTCGAAGGCAAGATCGCGGCGAGCCTGTGGCGCATCGGCGTAGAGTGTAGTTCGCATGCGTGGGTCTCGACCTATACTCGCGATGAACTTTTCTGCCATAGCCGGAGGCCATTCCTGGCCATAATCGGCCCCGGCTGCCCGTGTAATACTCTCATTCATCAGCGTGCCACCGAGATCGTTGGCACCGGCGTTCAGGCAGGCGGCCACACCCTGCTGACCCATCTTGACCCAGGAGGTCTGGATATTGGGTATCAAGCCATGCAAGACCAGCCTGGCTATGGAGTGCATTAGAATTGCTTCCCGAAAACTGGGCCCGCTACGTGATTTGCCCCGCAGATACATCGGTGCCTCCATATGCACATAAGGTAGCGGCACGAATTCGGTGAAGCCACCGCTGCGCTGCTGCAACGATCTGATCTCCAGCAGATGACTAGCCCAGTGCTCGGGGCGATCTACATGCCCGTACATGATGGTTGCCGTAGTCTTGAATCCGACCCGGTGAGCAGTCTCCATTACTTCGAGCCATTCCTGGGTATTCAGTTTGTCCGGACAGATTTGGGCGCGTATTTCATCGTGCAGTATTTCTGCGGCGGTCCCTGGCAGTGTATTGAGTCCGGCATCTTTCAACTTTATCAAGAATTCTTCGAGGCTCAACCCCAGTGTCTCGGCGCCTTGCCAAACTTCCAATGGAGAAAAGGCATGCACATGCATGTCGGGAACAGCTTGCTTTACCGTTTGCATAATATCCAGGTAGGTCTGCCCGGTATAGTCAGGATGAATGCCGCCTTGCATGCAGACTTCCGTGGCACCGCGATTCCAGGCTTCCTGGCTGCGACGAGCAATCTCTTCAGCACTGATGTCATAGGGTTTGCCGCGCAGGTTCTCGCTAAGCTTGCCCTTGGAAAAAGCGCAGAACTGGCACTTGAAGTAGCAGACGTTTGTGTAATTGATGTTGCGATTGACAACGTAGCTGACCTGGTCGCCATTGACTTGCCTGCGCAGGGCGTCTGCTTGCGATGTGACATAAGCGAAATCCGCTCCGCGACTTTCAAACAATCTTGTAACTGCTTCACATTCGAGAGGTGCCTGATCGACGCAGCTAGATACGATGTCCTTAATCTCGTCGGACACTGACTCGAGATCAGGAGTTAGCCTGATAAGATTCAGCTCCAATTCTGGAGCCGCGTTGCGCTCACCGGGCTTCCAGTCGTCTCGCTTCGCGAATCCGTAGGCATCAGACAAATTCAAGGCAGTAGGTAAAACATTAGCGCTTATCCATTTGTCAGAATTCTTGAGATAGGATGGATAAACCGTAAGGCGTTGTTCCAGGAATTTTCCGGCGGCCTGCGTCTCCTGGGCGAGTTTATCCAGGTGTGGCCATGGCGCTTCAGGATTGACATGATCCGGAGTGAGTGGCGAAACGCCTCCCCAGTCATTGATGCCGGCCTGTACCAGTTGTGGTAGCACGCCAGGACTGAGATTCGGCGGCGCCTGGATACTCATCTGCGCACCAAATATTAATCGCGCCACGGCTATCGTGTGGAGTAATTCATTAAGATCCGGCTCCGGTGCCTCGGACATTTTGGTGTCGGGCTTGGCACGAAAATTCTGGATGATGATTTCCTGGATATGTTCGTGGCGCTCATGCAATCGCCGGATCTCCAGCATCGACTCGATGCGCTCTCTTCTGGTCTCACCAATTCCGATGAGAATGCCCGTGGTAAGGGGAGCCTTCGCGCGGCCCGCCTGTTCCATAGTCTCGATGCGCAGCACCGGATTCTTGTCCGGCGAACCATAGTGGGGCATGCCTTTCTCGCCTAAGCGTGCAGCGGCTGATTCCAGCATGATGCCCATGGAAGCGCTTACCTTGCGTAACTGGGCAATTTCCTCAGCAGTCATGGTGCCCGCATTGATATGGGGGAGCAGGCCTGTCTCGGCGAGGATTTTCTCCGCAATCGACGTGACATAGTCGATGCTGGTCTCAAAGCCCATTTCAGCAAGGGCTTCCCTGGCTGCCCGGTAGCGTAACTCGGGTTTCTCACCCAGGGTTAGCAAGGCTTCCTGACAACCGAGTTGTGCACCGTCCCGGCACAGCTGTAGCACTTCCTCCTCACTCATGAAGGCCTGGCCGATACGTTTCGGTGTCTTTGCAAAAGTGCAGTAATGGCACACATCCCTGCAAAGATGAGTCAGGGGAATAAAGACCTTGCGTGAGTAGGTGATGATTTTGTGGTGATGCGCATCTCGCAGCACACAAGCCTGCTCTGCCAGTTCAGCGGTGTCCTCGCAATCGGCTAGTGCCAGTGCCTGGTCTTCGCTCAAAATGTCAGTCGCTGCTAAATCAAGCTGCACAGTGTTTCCTTGCTCTCATCTAGAGGGTCCGTAGGTGATACCCAAGCTGCAAGGTTACCAGCAAGACCACCAAAAAGGGAGCGACACTTCAGGACTGGCAGACACAGAGAGAGCAGAAAGGAGCTCGTACACCAAGAGTGACTCTAACAACCCCGCCGTGTATATTCAAAAAAGTACAGAAAACCAGACCAATTTTCTGTACTTGTAGTTAAAGGCTAATCTCCGGCCGCTATTTCATGGCGCCAACCGGGAACAACATACTGGAGATATCTCCCTCCTTATCCTGTTGGTTTGAGTCTGAAAATCTATTCGAACTAATAATCCCTAACGAGTGATTGAAAATTTGGTTTACACTTAGTTTTCGATGCGACTGCGAATCACTAATTCTGTGACCCACTTAACAAGCAGCTTGCTTTTCCATTTGCAAAAACGGCGTAAGCTTTTTAGCACGCTATGCGCATTGTGGTTCTGTCTGCTCGGTCAGGGTCTCCTTGCGCAACCCATGCTGTTTACAAATGCGCGAATCATCGTCGGTGATGGTAGTGTCATCGAACAGGGTGCCATGCTCGTCGATGGTGAATCGATCGTTGCTATTGGCGACGCCGGCGAGTTAAGCAGTGCCGAGAATGGCACTACGTTTGACCTGAGTGGTAAGACTCTAATACCAGGGTTGATCGATGCGCATGCCCATATTGGTTACCAGGGTAGAAATGGCTGGGGGGCTGAGAACTATACGCAGGAAAACCTCATCGACAATTTACAGCAATATGCTTACTACGGATTCGTTGCGGTGTTTTCAGCTGGAAGCGATGCACCGGGTTTGGCAATCGAAGTGCAATCCAGATTAGCACTTCAACAATTCCAGGGAGCCAGATTACTTTATGCGGCGGGCATGGCGCCACCAGGGCAGGGACCTAACAATCAATTCCTGGATCAAGCGCTTGCCGTGGAGAAATCAACAGGTGCGAACATATTATGGGGCCTGGAAAATCCTGAACAAGCTAGGGCAGCGGTAAGGGAAGTAGCTGCGCAGGATTTTGAATTTATCAAGTTATGGGTAGACGATAGAGGAGGCAGCCAACAGAAGCTGGCACCATCGCTTTATGAAGCGGTAATCGAAGCAGCCAGATCGGCAGGGCTTCGGGTGTTTATCCATCAACAATTTGCCGAAGACATGCCTGATCTGATAACCGCCGGCGCGCACGGCTTCCTACACGGCCGCATAGGATCATCATTGAATGCTGCAATTGCTGAGCAACTCAGTCAGTCAAATGTGTTTGTTATTCCAAATCTTGGTCTCGGCGAGTTGCGGAGTGAAGCGATCGGCGCCGACAGATTTCTGGGCCAGGTATTATCCAGCGAATTGCGATCACAATTACTGCCGGGTGCCAACCGGCGAGAGCTCAGTGTTTCCAGAAGTCCACAGCTGGAAGCAGAACAACGGGAGAGTTTCGCTGCCTTAATCGATGCAGGAGTCGATATAGTGCTCGGTACCGATGCAGGCGCGATTCCCAACCACCACTTCGGCTATACGGGGCATCGTGAGCTGGAAATCTTCGTGCGGTTGGGAATGTCACCCATGCAGGCTCTGCAGGCAGCGACCAGCAAGGCGGCGAACCACCTGCAACTGGATGATTTGGGGCTATTACAGTCAGGTTATAGCGCCGACTTCGTGATCTTGGATGCGAACCCTCTTGAAGATATTCGCAATACCCGCAGCATTATGGATGTGTACTTGAAGGGTAAACCCGTGGACCGAGCGGTACTTCAGCAACAATGGCAGGGCCAATAATTGCCTCGGGGAATCTTCTAAAAATCCCAACCGGTCTTGGGGAGCGGCAAGCACAGGGTTTTCTCGAGAGAGTCCAGTAGCGTTTGGGTCGCACTGATTTCCCCGGCAATAGCGATAGCATTGGCACTGGCACAGCCGAGCCACAGACGACTGAATCCGCCAACCGATGCTTCCAATTGAGGAAGTCCTTTTCCGTGGCCAGCCTGCGCTTCACAATTTTCATCCAGATGAATCGTGTATTCGCCGGATATTCCCCGCCAGGATTGCTCGGTATCGAGGAATTGACTGATTGGATCTGTCAGCACCAGGTTGAACGAGAGTGTCGATCTGTTCGGTAAATGGGTGTTGGACAGACAGGCAATCAGGTCGTTGATACGCAATTGCCAGAATGCCTCGGCACGATTTATCTCAACATACTTGCTCCCATTTGTCGTATTCATGCCTTTGAATGGTTCGACGAGTAGATCCTGTAGTTGTAAATGAAACGATTCGATCAGGACTACCACATAAAGCTGATCACTGAGGTTTTTAATGAGGGTCAATAATTCCAGCAGCTGTTTGCGATCTTGATAGGCAATTGCGTTAATCCTGAACGGCCCATACCCATCCTTCATGTCTCCCCATATAAAATGTGTTAGCTCTCCAGAGTCATCTCTATAACCAAAGCCGTAGGGGTTGTCCGTCAAACCTAGATCTGCGTGGGTAAGTTCAGGAGGAAACACTTGCACGCTGCCGTGTGCTCGCCAACGATTCATAAGAGACCGATGAATGTCCAGGTAATCTTATTCTGTCAGACGCAAGGGTACAGCTGCTTTTACGGCAACATTCAGTCGTGCCGGATTAAATCCGACTTTGTGCTCATAAGGACCGGTGCCAAATCCCAGTCTGCTGTAATAGCCCTGTTCGAACATACCAAGAGCTGAAGTACTGAATCCTTGCGCTGCATCTTCGGCTATCAGCTGTGCAGTCAGACGTGAGGCCAGTCCCTGTTTACGAGCCACCAGGCTGGTGGTTACTGCGACCACTGCGGCCATGGAATGCTCATTTTCCAGGTGAAGTATGCTGCCAGGTGCAGATGACACGAGGCATTCTGCTGCACCGTTGACTTCGGCGATCAGGGTCTTCGACGCGCCGAGGAAGATATCCATATATCGGGTATGCTCTTTGGCTTCACGATCTATCCAGTGGATTTCCTGCCACAGATGATGCACAGCCGGGCGGTCTTGCACAGGATCATAGGGTCGAAAGATCATCTAGATACCACTCTTGCTTACATAGCATTGTCTGCTATTGACTTAAACCTTTCCAGATCTCTGTCACTTAATGTGAAGGTAATGTCGAGTGGCATGGTCTTGTCCTATTGGCTTATGACTTTTTCGCATTTACTGCGCGTTTTAGTATCTGGAACGCGAGTGCCAGGGCTGAATATACTCGATTTTTGGTCCGTCCTAAACCCATGGGGGGCAATTTCGGCGTCGGCTGCTAGAGGGAGCACCCTTGCAGTCCAGTTGAGAGTATCATGTAATCTTTTACCCGAAAACAAACTGTGCCCAGTAATGGACGAATAATGATGAACGATATAGATCCAGATTTTGATCCTCGCAAACACACTCTCACCGATTCCAGTTATTTCGAGGATCTCGAGATAGGTCAGCGCTTTCTCTCCCCTTCGCGCACCCTGGGGGAAGCCAGCTTTGCCGCCTTCCAGATGGCCTGCTGCGACAATCACCCAATTCATTATGATGTGGAATATTGTCGTCGCCGGGGGCATCCCAATCTACTCGCACATGGTATGCAGGTAGCGATTCAGACAGCACCGGGTGCCGGAATGCTACCCCATGTGCTGGAAGACAGCCTTATCGGTCTTCTCGAACAGAGTTCAAAATTTTTAAAGCCGGTCTATTGTGGTGATACTATTTACCCGGCTTTGGAAATAGTAGACCTGACCCCTGGTAACACCACGGGAGTAATTACCCTGCGATCGACGGTGCACAATCAGCATCGGCAACTGGTCTTGGAAGGGGAGCAAAAAATGCTGGTGCGTAAGTGTACGGCTGACTGAATACACGCTAATGACTATTCACCTACGCCAGCTCTGCCTGGTTGCCAGCGAACTCGAACCAGTTGTCGAACAATTGACTGGGATCCTTGGTATTAATGTTTGCCACATCGATCCGGGAGTCGAAAAGTATGGCTTGAGAAATGTATTACTTCCAATTGGCACGGACTTTCTCGAGGTTGTTGCACCACTGCACGCTGAAACCGCTGCCGGTCGTTATCTGAAAAAGATGGGTGGAAACGCTGGTTATATGGTGATTGTTCAGACCGATAACCGTGCGACTCAGATCGAAGCCCGCCAACGGGCTATTGATGCGGGGATTCGCATTGCACACGAGGAAGACAGAATCGGTTGGAGTTTTTGTCAGCTACACCCGGCGGACATGGTGACCGCTTTTCTAGATATCGAGTGGGATCAACAGCAAGAATTTGCCGGCTGCTGGCATCCAGCAGGAGAGCTCAACTGGAAAGAATTCGTGGACCAGCAGCTATGCAAAGGAATCATTGGGGTAGAGCTACGAAGCGATAAACCAGGCAGCGTTAAAACGAAGTGGGAAAAAGTCCTGGGAGAAGGAAATGCTCTTGATGATGGCGAGCATTCACTGCAGCTCAGTAATGCAATGCTCCGCTTTGTCGAATTGTCCGACACAAGTAGTCCCGGCCTGAGCGGCATCGACCTGCGCGTCAATGATAAACAGGCTATTCTGAATATGGCAGAACGGTTTGGCTGCATCGACAACACGGGCCACGTTTGTATCTGTGGTATTCGATTCTACCTGCACCAGTGGTAGTAGTGTTTTGACTCGTGACGCTTGTTCAGTCAGCGATTCGAAATATCGCAGTATGTTCAACCTCCAGGGCTACTGCCTGGTCGATCCACATGGCGATGTAAAGCTTGATGAACTGATGCCCCTTGCGTTGCCATTTTTTTATTGGAATCGCATGCACATCGACGAGCTGGCCGACTCTGATGGGTTTACGCAGCGTCATGCGACTCCCGGTATGTATCCATGCCCGAACAATGAACAGTCGTTTCAATGCCTTATTGCAGGCATCCATCAAGTAATAGGGATGAATTAGCGCATGCTCTCCGCTAAAAAGCGGGGATTGGTCACGCTGTGCTTTAGCATGCTCTAGGTTGTTTGCCTCTGTTGGTTGCCACAGGTGCGCCGGTGCGGGTTCATCAAGCTCGATTAGATCCCATGCTATCTCGACCCGCTCTTCCTTGCGGTTCTTTCCAGTCATTGTTGCCAATTTGCTGACCGGTGATAATTGTTCGGGAAGCCAGGATTCCAGTTTAGCAAGTAACACATTCTGTTCATTGTAGGCGCTCGTTAAATGGTTTCGCTTGCTGGTTTCCGATGCCAGTTGTTCGGTGCGTATCGTCAGTAGATTGTCCTGATAGGCAGGCTTGAGAAACACCACATCCATGATGCCTCTGGATAGCCAGTCTTCACCATAAGTCCGCAGCAGGGGCTGGCACATGTAAGCAAACACATTGGCACCACTGACCAGCGCGCCAGTGAATCCATATTTCTCTGCCACCTCATCACTATGAATCCTGTTTTCCGATGCCTCTGCATCGTTAAGTGCCAGGATTTGAAATGTAGAAACGGGAGAGTTCATAAAGCCGAAATAGTCAGGAGAATCAGCGACTGATCATTTGAACGGATTAATCGAATCAAGCCTGAGGGTCCCTAGTTAAGGATGTCGACTGTGCCAAGTGCCTAATCCATTTGCTGATCTGGCTCCAGCATGCGCATTTTGATGTTCTGTGTTTTGTTTTACTTGTTGGTATTTTTAGGTAGTAAATCAGCCAGTTAATGATCAAGACTACAGATTGGCAGCATGCAGAGGAAGTAAATTGTGGGGTGATTCGGGGAATAAATTGCAGTGCAGCGAAAGGCGCCCGGCGAGTCCAGTTCAGGAGCAGCAAAATAGCCGAATCGCTAGTTTGGTCCACGATTCGGGCACTAGTGAGCTGTTTTTTACTGATTATTCGGCTCTTTCAATTTTGAATCGGTTCAATATTACTCCTGCCCATCAGGTAAAACTCGTCATTAGGGCGAATGCCCGCCATATTGGCGAGGCGGTTTGACAGTGCGAACAGCCCGGCAATGGCCCCGATATCCCAGATATCGTCATCGCTAAACCCCTGATTTTTAAGGAGATCAAAGTCACACTCGTTAATTTCATGGGCTGATTGTGAGACCTTGACGGCGAAATTGAGCATATTGCGTTGCCGATCGCTCAGATCTGCCTTGCGATAATTGGTGGCAAGCTGGTCCGCCAGCAGGGGGTTCTTCTCGCGGATGCGCAGTACGGCGCCGTGGGCAACCACGCAGTAGATACATTGATTCAGACCGGAGGTGGCAACCACGATCATCTCGCGCTCTCCCTTGCTGAGGCCGCTGTCCCGCTCCATGAGTGCATCATGATAGGCAAAGAATGCGCGAAATTCATCGGGTCGGTGAGCCAAAGACAGGAATATGTTGGGAATAAAACCCGCCTTCTCCTGTACTTTTAGAATGCGCTGAAGAATATCTTTCGGTAATGATTCCAGTTCGGGAACGGGAAATCGGCTCACTGCAGATTTATCCATGTCGGTACCTTTCGATTGTCTAATGGCGTTTTATCTCATCCGATTCGTAATGTCGACTCTATCCGTTTTTTGCTTGATTTAGTTCGTAGTGGCATGATCGACTCCGATCCAGCAATCCGATCGCAACAATGGAAGTAAAATGACTTTTGAGACTAGCCGGGATCTGACCGGTAAGCATTACGTGGTGACAGGTGCCAATAGTGGCATTGGCTTTGTGGCCGCTGATAATTTCGCGAGTCGTGGTGCCACAGTTGCCTTGGTGTGCCGCGACACCGACTTGGGAAACAGGGCGCTGGATACGATCAGACACAGTACTCATGATGCCGAACTGAAATTGTTTATTGCAGACTTCGCCTCGTTGCACAGTGTCGCCAGTTTGGCGAAAGAATTAATGCATACCTACTCCAGCATTGATGTGTTATGCAATAACGCTGGAGGAGCCAATTCTGCACGCCAATTAACAGCAGACGGATTCGAAACTACCTTCGCAGTCAATCATCTGGCAGGCTTCGCACTAACACAGCAGCTGATGCCTTCTCTATTGAAAGCGGCCGAGACAGGTGCAGCCCGTGTCGTATTCACGAGTTCAGTAGGACATACGAACAGCGCTCTGGATTTCGATGATCTGAACCTGGTCACTGGCTATGGCACCCTCAAGGCCTATGGTCGTTCCAAGTTAATGAATCTGTTAACAGCCAGAGAATTAGACAGACGATTTGGTGGGCAGAAACTTATCGCCAGTTCCTTCCATCCCGGCACTGTTAGAACCCCGATATGGAGAAAGAGTGGCGTGCTTGCCGGGCTGCTGGGATTCGCGATGTATCCCTTCATGCGGAGTAGCGACAAAGGAGCGGAAACATTGATCTGGTTGGCCGCCGCTAATGATGAGGATGCGATAAACGCCAGGGGTGCTTACTTCTTCGATTGTAAGAAACACCGCAGCGCGGCATTTGCCACCGACGCAGCGGCTGAACAACTCTGGCGCGTTAGCGACGAGTTGATTCAGCCGTTTGTTCGATAACGCCCGCTTTACTCTATTCGTCCTCAACCGGGATACTGTAGGCAACCAGCTGCCCGGAAGTCTGTAATACGACGCGCTGCCGGCCATCGTGCATATAGGTCATCATGCCGTACATTCCCAGGCCAGGTGATTCGACGCTGCCCATACGCTCACCGGTCGCCTTGTCGATGGCAAACAGGTAAGGCGTCTGACCGTCGTCACCGATCGCGGTATGCAACAGCATGCCGGGTGTCACCATCAATGCCGAGTGATTGATATTGCCGGTGGGTGGAATATCGACTCCCTGCAGTGCGGGGTGCTCCTGCACGAACCGCGGCGTGCCGCCATTGGGTATCCACCACAGATGATCGCCAGTGTTCAGATCGATGGCAGTAATGCGGCTGTAGGGGGGCTTCTCCAGTGGCAGACCCTGCGGTCCACGCACGCCATTCGGCGTACCCATGCCCACGGCGTAATCGGCAATCGTCGTGCCGGTCGGTTGCTCCAGCAGTAAATCCCGCTCTTCACCAGGTACGATGGTTCGCCAGCCACAATTGGTACGCGAAATCGTGTAGATGATGCCAGTGGCCGGGTCGGCGGCAGGAGGTCCGCTGATATTCGTACCGCCCAATTCTCCCGGACACCAGGCCGCGCCAATTAATCCTTCGGGATTGTCTTTCTGCATCGGCGGGTTGAAGATGCCGCCCAGCTTGTAGTCCGCCACGATCGCCAGGGCTTCGGCTCTCAATTCCGGCGTAAAATCGATCAGGCCATCTTCCGTTAAGTTCTGTACGTCATAGGGAGCCGGCTTGGTGGGAAACGGCTGGGTGGGCGAAAGTTGTTCGCCCGGCACAGTGGATTGTGGGACCGGTCTTTCTACAATTGGCCAGATAGGCTCTCCGGTTTCCCGATTAAACGAGTAGAGAAATGCCTGTTTGGTAGCTTGAAAGACACCTGGCACCGTTCGGCCGTCAACGATAACGTCCATTAGCAGGGGCGCAGTCGGTGTGTCATTGTTCCATACATCATGGTGCACCATCTGGAAATGCCAGCGCCGTTCTCCGGTTGCGACGTCCAGCGCAATCAGGCTGGCGCTGAACAGGTTATCACCGGGTTGAAATCCACCATAGAAATCTATCGTCGCCGCGTTGGTGGGGACATAGACCAGGCCCAGTTCCGGATCTACCGACAGTGGTGCCCAGGATGAGACATCGCCGGTATAGGACCAGGCATCGTTCTCCCAGGTCTCGTGTCCTACCTCGCCCGGGCGTGGGATGACATGAAATTTCCATTTGAATTTACCGGTTCGTGCATCGTAGGCGAGAATATCACCCGGTACGTTCTCGGTGCGTGTCTGGTTATAACCCTGTTCGGCAGAATTACCGACGATAACCGTGTCGTTAACCACGATCGGCGGCGAGGAGCTCGTGATATAGCCCAGTTCCAGAGGTATGCCTTCGTAAGGATCATAGGTACGGCCTGAATTTATCCATGGGCCCCAGCCTGAGACAAGATCGGGTATCAGGTCGACACCACCGGTTTGCGGGAAGTCTTCCAAAGGAATGGGCGTGCCCCAGTCTTCTAACAGGTCACCCGTTTTGGCGTCGAGTGCATAAAGAAAGAAGGCGGGTGTGACTATGAAGACTACGCCCCGACCATCGATCTCCGAATAGGCGACACCCTTACCCCAGGGCGCGCGCATGGAGTATTCCCAGCGGAAGGTATTAGGTTCGCGGAAAGACCAGAGGGTTTCGCCGCTAACCGGATCGATGGAGACGACATGACGCCGGGAGCCAGCCACGGTGAACAGCTTACCGTCGGCGTACACGGGGGTGGAGCGGGGTGGAGTAGAACCGAAGCTGGAATCGTTCCAGGCCCATTCGATTTCCAGATCCTCGAAATTTGCCGGATTGATCTGGTTAAGCGGTGTCGAGCGGGTATGCCCTGCATCACCGCCAATATAACGCCATTCCTCAGGATTATCTCGCTGATTGACATGCTGCGCATAGCCGGAGCTGAATGACAGCACTAAGGCGCACAACGAAAAAACCTGTATAAGTGGTAAGTAAGGAATATTGAACTTACTGTCTTGAGTGGAGTTGGCTGGCATAAAATCCCTCCTGATTCATCGGCAGTCGAGGAAAGGGATTGCCGAAGTCTTTGTTCTTGTCGGCACAGGATAATGAATTTGACGCAGCGTGTAAAAGGCTATCTATTCGACTGACCGTGGCCCTGGTGATGCTAAGCTCATTAATGTTGGCATGCTTCAACTTCCAACGGATTGGGTCGCGCTGTTTTCATAGTGCTTGGCTTGCATGGCTTGGCTGGATGAGCCAGCCATACTACTGGCTCATCTAATGGTCGACTGGGTGAGGTCTGTTTTTAAGTGCAATGAGCTTTCAGGTATCACGATGAAGTTAGCGCTGATTGAACCTATAATGGCTTAATCAAGAGGTCTCAGATGGCCATGGAGAGGAGCCCGTGAAATACGACAAACAGCTGATTGCATCGACCTTGTTGATGCTCGCCTTCTCATTTCCTGTTGTACGGGCCGCAGACTGGGATAGTTATGGCGGTGTGGGCGGGCAGCAGTACACCGAACTCGATCAGATTTCTGCAGAAAACCTTGACGATCTGGAGATTGCCTGGACGTTCCAGACGGGTGATCTTAACCAGGGATTTGCCCGCAAGGGCCATTCCTTCCAGACTAATCCGTTGTTCTGGAATGGCGCACTCTTTATCACTACAACGTCTAACTGGGTGCTGGCGGTGAATGCAAAGACAGGAACTGAGCTGTGGCGATTCGACCCGAACCTGCCAAAAGAAATCGGATATTCCGAAAGTGCCTCTCGCGGCGTAAGCCTGTGGCACGGCGAATCTACAGTCTGCCCCCACCGCCTGTTTATCGGCACTCTTATTGGTGAAATCTTTGCTCTTGATGCCGAGACCGGTGAGCGTTGCCGTGATTTTGCCGATGGTGGGCGTGCCGATATGAGTATCGGAGTCGGTGAGGTGAGTATAGGGAATTACGGCATCACCTCACCACCGGCTGTAATGGGTGATCGACTGATCGTCGGTTCCGCCATCGGCGACAACCAGGCAGTGGAGCTGGAGCGAGGCATTGTACGCTCCCTAGAATAACAAGAGTGTCTTATGAATAAGAAAAACAAACGACAAACACTGAAGCGTCGGGATTTCCTCAATGGCTGTGCGGTCAGTCTGGTGGCTGGCAGTGCGCTGTCACCATTGGAGGCTATGGCGCAGGGCTTGCTGGACTCTACGGCATTGCCTCCGGATTACTACCCGCCGACACGACAGGGATTGCGTGGCAGTCATGCCGGTTCTTTCGAGATCGGCCACACTATGCGCGATGGTGGTAGCTGGCAGACGATTGATTCAGGAGAGGGCGAATACGACCTGATTATCGTCGGCGGCGGCATCAGTGGCCTCGCCGCGGCCTATTTCTACCGCAAGCAGCATGGCCCCGACTCGAAAATCCTCATACTGGAGAATCACGATGACTTCGGCGGCCATGCCAAACGTAATGAGTTCTGGCATGACGGCAACATGTATCTGGTCAATGGTGGCACCTTGAACGTGGAAGCGCCTTCCCAGTACAGCACTATAGCCGCAGGTCTGCTCTGGGAACTGGGCATCGATCGTAGCCGTTACTTTGCAAAGAATCGCAGCATGTTTTCCTTCTATCGGGACATGGGCCTGAAAGGCAGTATGTTCTTCGATAGAGAAACCTTTGGCAGGGATAAACTGGTGGTGGGTTATGGTGAGGACATGGAGCAGTCCCTGGCCCAGTCACCCCTAAACGATGTGGCGAAGCGCGACGCACTGCGACTCTATAGGACCAGTCAAAACTACTTTCCGGGACTCTCTGCCGAACAATGTCGCAAACGGCTCAGTCACATGAGTTATCGGGACTACATCATCGACGTGGTGGGTTGCCATGCTGACGTTCCCAAGCTGTTCCAGGCTTCTTTTCATGGCTCCTTCGTGGTCGGTCCGGATGCTATACCGGCGATTTATTATCGGGACAGTGGCTTTCCAGGATTCGACGGATTGCAGCTGGAAGATTTGTCGCCGAACCTGCTGGCGAATGAGCCGGGAGGACAGCACGGCCGGGAGAATGCGGCCCGAGCCAGAAGCGGTGATCCGGACATGTACTTTCCCGACGGCAATGCCACGATTACCCGGCTGTTGGTGCGCTCGTTGATTCCAGGGGCAGTCACGGGCAGCGACATGGAGGACATCGCCACGGCAGCGGTGGACTACAGCAAACTGGATCTTCCGACCAACGACGTGCGGATTCGATTGAACAGCAGCGTAGTAAATATGCGTCATGACACAGACCGACGCGTTGCCACCAGTTTCGTAACTAATGACAAAGCCTATTCCGTGGGGAGTAAGGCAGTTGTGATGGCCTGCTGGAACTCGGTGATCCCCTATATCTGTCCGGAAATTCCCGCTGCCCAGAAGGAGGCACTTGCCTATGGCGTGAAATCGCCTCTAGTGTACACCGGCGTGTTATTGTCCAACTGGCAGTCGTTTATCGATACCGGCATTTCACGCGTCACCGCTCCCGGTGGATTCTTCTCATCGATTGGCTTGCAGGCGGCATTGGAGATGGGCGACTACCGCACCGCGCGGACACCCGACCAGCCGATTGTCCTACGCATGTCGGCCTATTTCGATGTCCCTGGTAGTGGCTTATCCCGTCGGGAACAGCATCTGCAGGGTAGGAGCAGAATGCTCGCTACGTCTTTCGATACATTTGAGGAAAATATCCGCGATCAGCTAACACGTATTCTGGGGCCTGCAGGATTCGATGACGAAAATGATATTCTTGGTATAACGGTTAATCGATGGCCCCACGGCTATACCTATTCCTATAATCCCTTGTCTGATCCTGAGGAATGGGCCTACAGCACTACTGCCGATCGCCCGGTGATAGTAGGACGTCAACGCGTTGGCCGCATCGCCATCGCAAACGTAGATGCCTCGGCCAGCCCCCATACCGATGCAGCGATCAACGAAGCCTACCGGGCGGTAAATGAATTGATCGAATCCCAGGGCTAATTGCTGGCAATAAAAAAGGCGGAAGGATTTAGACCCTTCAAATAAATGGGGTCAGAGTAAAAATACGGTACTGTATTTTTACTCTGACCCCATTTATATGTCTGCTTAATCTCTCAATGCGAAGGTATACAGCACGTTACCAGATGCGATAGAGACATACTGCTTGCCTTCCACTTCGAAGGAAATTGGTGCGGCGTGAACCCGGGCACCCAGAGAAATATTCCACAGCTCTTCGCCGCTTGCCGCGTCCAGTGCGAAGAAATAACCATCGGCACTACCGGTAAAAACCAGCCCACCGGCGGTTGTGGTAATACCGGCCGATGAACGGGGCATGATGGGAAATTCCCATTCGATCTCAATCGTTTCCGGATTGATAGCGCGAATCGAGCTGTGGAAAGCATCCATCGGCTGATCGTAGCGTCCACCGCCACCGGTGAACCGTTCGCCTTCCTCATAATCCTCATCACGCTTGAAGAAGATCTGCTCCCCATCGAATGAAGTCACGTAAAACAAGCCGGTCTGTTTACTGAAACCGGCTGAATACCAGTTCGTGCCTCCAGTGATTGGAGGTGACACCATGATGCCCTCATAGGTGGGCTCCATACCGGGTACCCGAATCGGGCGGCCATTTACATCCAGTTCCTGTGCCCAGGTCTGGGTGGCGAAGGGTGCGCCTTTCAGGAACTGGCCATTGGTGCGGTCGATAGTGTAGAACCAGGCGTTGCGGTTGGCCCACATCATGACCTTGCGCTCGCGGCCCTCGAAATTGATATCGGCAAGGATCGGCACCTGGATGGCATCCCAATCATGGACATCGTGGGGAGTGAACTGGAAGTGCCATACGATCTCACCGGTATCGCCATCCAATGCGAGGGCAGAGTCGGAATACAGGTTGTCGCCAAGGCGTGCATCGCCGTTCCAGTCCGGACCCGGGTTGCCAGTGCCCCAGTAAACCTGGTTCAGCTCGGCGTCATAGGCGCCGGTTATCCAGGTCGCCGCGCCACCGGTCTTCCAGGAATCGCCTGCCCAGGTATCATTCCCAGGCTCGCCTTCGCCAGGGACCGTGTAAGTTCGCCAGGCCAGTTCGCCGGTCGCTGCATCATAGGCATCGATGAATCCGCGAATTCCGAATTCGCCACCGGCAATACCGGTAACCACCTTGTCTTTCACAATAAGTGGTGCAGCCGTCTTGCTGTAACCGGAATCGTGCGCCGCCACTTCCACATCCCACAGCAGGTTGCCGGTACGTGCATCGATGGCAACCAGATGGGCGTCCAGAGTACTCATGAAGAGCGTCTCACCGAGAATCGCCACGCCCCGGTTGTTACGACCGCAGCAGATGCGTAGATCGTCCGGCATCTCATGGTCATAACGCCAATACTGGCGACCAGTCTGAGCATCGACTGCAACCACGTTACTCGGTGCTTCGGTGATGAACATGATGCCGTCCACCACCAGTGGCACGGTTTCCGCTCGATCGATTACTGGAATCTGATAAGCCCACTTCATTTCGAGCTGTGAGACGTTGGAGGTATTGATTTCATCCAGCGCACTGTAGCGCTGGCTATCCAGAGTGCCGGAATACATCAGCCAGTTTTCAGGCTCCTGTTCCGCATTCACCAGGCGCTCCCAGGTAATCGGGGAGAAGGCCGGTGTCATTACAGTTTCAAACTGTTGTTCCTGCGCGAGATTTTGGGTTGTGGCGACTGTCAGGAGCACCGTCCCTAGTGTTATAGTTGCGCGAATCATCTTAATTCTCCTCCCTTCTCAGAGAGAACAAGAAGGCGACCAGGTCGTCAAGCTCACTCTCTGACATTGTTTGATCGTAACTCGGCATGGTGGATTGCTCGATTCTGTCCATCGATTGAACCTCATTCTTGGGGTAGGACCAGAGATTGGAATCATTGTCCATGATGCGCACCGAGAAGCTGTCTTCGCTCATACGGAAACCGGTACGGGGTTCGCCATCGCGGCCGGTGATACGTAATGTCCACCAACGCGGATCGACGTCGTCGTGCGGGTTTGTCATGGAGGTCATCAACTCGTCTGGAGTCGCATTTTCGCCAACCCGTGACAGATCTGGCCCCAGCCGACCGCCCTGACCGCGTACCATATGGCAGCTGTCGCAATCGCCTTTACCACGAAACAACGCCACGCCGGCGTCGGCATTGCCGTCCAATTCCACCGTAGAAGGGTCGTAGCGCAGTGAGCCAATGTACGCCACCAGCTGCCACACCTTGGCATCCGGCAAGTCGGCATCCACTGGCAGCATGGCTGTGCCGGGAACGCCCTCGCGAATGATATTGAAAATCCCTACCTCTGTACTGGCACGGCGTAGCCTGCCTGTCAGATCAGGAGCGCCTGTTTCGTCATTGCCCTTGGCGTCGAAGCCATGGCAACGTGAGCACTGGCGCTCGAAATAACGATTGCCCTGGCCAATGTCGTAGAAAGTGTCGTAGAGAGCTCCCCCGTCTTCTGCCGTCGCCGGTAGAGAGAAAAGGGTAGATAGAGAAAGACTGCAGACGGCAACGGCGAGGAGCCATTTCCACTTAAACTTCGAGTAAAAGCCCATGCCCACTCCTTTGTTGTTGTTCGGTGAGACCGCTCAGTGTATCACCGCTATCCCTGGTTGCAATTGATTGATTTTTGCGCAGATTAGCGCTCGAATTGCGGCCCTGCATTATCAAAGCTCAGCGAATCTGTAGTGGCGGGACAACTGCCGCGCTGGCTTGAGCGTTGTATCTTAAGGTGGGTCGCGTCAGACAGTTGCAGAAAAAGGATTCCAGAGATCGCCTGAGCATTTCCGCTGGCCAGTGATGACTCACGGTTTCGCAGGGTGTCCCAGCAGTAAATCGCAGAGCCCGGGCCGATCTCGCTAAACCGCCTGTTGACCAGACCCGTCTCAGTGTAATCGAAGAAATAGGCATCGGTTCCCAGTTCACTATTACCTACCGACAGCACACCGACGTCATCCGGCCGCTTGTTGGAGGGCACCAGCGCCAGGTGATCGGCTTCGCCGAAATCGCTAGATCCCAGCAGATACCAGCGCCCCTGAGCCGTGTCTGCCACGTCATGGGCAACACTGCCACAAATTGGCAGGTTTTGCCTTGCCACGCCGAGCTTAGCCACCAGGCCGGCTTTTACTGGCCCCGGCACGTAGTAATCATAGGGACAGACTACATGGTGTTGATCAGAACTAACGAGGCGCTCGAGGTTTGCATACCACAGCGGAGCGGTGCGAGAGTCTCTCAATCCGAAATCCAGTGCAGCGGAGTTTTGCCCCATGCCTCCACCGGCGCTGCCCAGTATGGTGCCAGCAGCAACTTCTACACTGACCGAGTGACTACAGAAGCGATACTCATCTGTACCAGCTACATACTGCTGGCAATTGCCTGCCCCGGTTAGCTGGTTCTGCAGTGTCTCGCTAACGGCTGATAGGTGATCGAAATACCCGGTGACTTCATGGCAGGGTGTAAAATTCAGCGAAAAGTCGGTGCCGCCGGCGGTCAGGCTTTCGATCACACTGATATTGCTGATGGAGATGTCAGTCGGGGCATAGACCTCGCGCGGCTGCGAGCTGTCTTGCAACATCATGTAGGTGTGCACAGTTGGAAACGTATGGCTGGAAGGATTGGTGGCACCCAGTGGATCTATTTGGAAATAGGCATCACTCGGCAGGGGATCCACGCTGAATATCTGCCTGCTGTTACCGCAGCTCTGTTCATTGCCTGCAATGGCAGCCTCGGAAACGACACTGATGCTGTCGTAAACCAAGGAATCAGTATCGAGCACCCCATTGGCAATCGAATCGATACCGAAATAGAAAACATAATTGCCGGGGGGTAGCCCGCTACCGTTGAGCAGTTCCAGCGAATTGATTTCAGTAAGTGGTTGTTGAAAGGCCACGGAAAATTCGGTGCTCCAGCTCGTGCCATCGTAATAGTAGATGTCATTCGGGGAGGGTAGTGAGGTAACTACGGCTATCCACCAGTCATGACCGGCGAGCGGTGTACCACCGGTGTGACTGATTGCGATCGACAGGATATCGGCGCTGTTAATGGCCTGAGGAGACTGCGAATTATTTGCTTCGATTGTCTGCGAGTAGAGAGTTGGCACGGAAAACCAACCAATTAACAATGCGCACAGGAACTGAAGAGATCACAATCGCATTAAGTGTCCCTCGATTACTCCAGCCGTACTGTTTCGGCATCCTGTAGAAACAGCTTGTTGATGTCTTTTCCAATCGTATCGAGGCAGGAATAGCCGCCATAGCTAAATGGTATTTCTTCATGGCGACAAATCCGGTAGTGCAGATCAACCTCGAAGCAAGTTCGAATACAATCCAGAAATTCTTGAATGTTGATTTCGGATTCATTCTACTCGGCTGAAATCAAGACACAGTCACCAATAGCCTTGACGAATCTCCATCCATGGCTGGACAGGGCTTCGCTTATCAGCTTGTAGTATTCGGCAAGATAGTCGGCAGTCTCGGTTGGCGTTTGTTGTCGTGCCACTACGTCGAAACCTCGAATATCGATCTTTATAACTGTTGAGGTCTTTAGCATTGTCTCGATGCTGAGTCCTGGCTCTGCGAGGCAGTCTGCTCAGAGAAAAACCAGCCGTCAACTTGCTGCTAGCTTAACAGTTATTCAGTATCCCACGTTGTATCTGCTTTACCAACCTGCCCCAGGCCAGGCGCCAGTAGACCGGCTCCGGGGACATGGTTTGCTTCTATTCGGATACCATCGGGATCTTCGAATAGCACGGAATAGTATCCGGGTGCGAAGCCGTCTTCCTGCGGTCCATGAATTATGCGGGCGCCGAGTTCCCTGGCCAGTTGATGAATCTCATCCACGTCCTCGCGGCTGCGAGCTCTAAAACAAAAGTGATGCAGCCCGGGCCGGGTCTGATCAAATCCATCAGCTTTATGCGAGTCATCACAGGGGGAAATACTGATGCCGGTTCTACCGCCAACGCCATAAATGCTTCGCTGGGTTTCGTTCACTATTTGCATGCCCAGGCTACTCAGCAATTTTTTGTAAAAAGGGATAGAGCGGGCAGGGTCACTAACCGTTAGCTGAATGTGGGCTATACTGTTAATATCTGGCATAGATTTTTACCTCACCGCTTGCATCTAATTATGGCTGATAGTTTGGCAGCCAAATATCCGTGATTGTCGGGGATCTGGGGGAGCTGCCATCGATGTCGACAATTCCCAGTCCGAATTCTCTAGTTGGAATGAAGAATCAAGCACCGACTGCTTTTAGCAGAATTGCGTTGGCCGCACTAAACCGATATTGTGCCAATATCGATAGGATATTTTGTTAATACGAGACACAAAATGCCGCCTGATAATAGGCGGCATTTGAGCATTTTCTTCTTGAATTTTTTGTTATGTATTGAAGATTTTACACAACTTTCTATGCAAAGCTACAAGGGCACAACATTTGTCGCGCAGGGCCCTTTTTGTCCTTGACCTACTTCAAATTCCACTGACTGGCCGTCATTCAGTGTCGCATATTCTCCATTGCTTTTAATTTCAGAGAAGTGGACAAATAGATCTTTTCCACCTTCCTCTGGGGTTATGAAGCCAAATCCTTTGTCTGCATTAAACCACTTTACGGTACCTTTACTCATTGCTTACTTTCCTATTTGAGGGATTAAAAACGTGACGAAACTTCTATCACGGACTACTAACATATTGCATTCGGGACGATTTGTCACATATCTATTAGAACAAATAGCAGATTTTGTGAGCGTCAGACCACTCAGTGGCTAGTTAGGTGATCTAATTGCTATGCGTTTTCAGGCACGGATTTATCAAATTTGGGAGCGCCTTCCGGCATAATCTCCCATTTTGCCTTCGGGCCAACATAAATATGCCGTCCAATTTGGACCTCTGGATCTCCATTGACTCATCCAGGGGTAACGCCATGCACCGATCCATTAATTAGGCCGCATAGAGTCGATCCACACTTGCTCCAGAACTGTAGACCGAACCCCTGACTGGATTCGTACAAAGTTAGCAATCTTTCATCGGTAACCCATTTAGATTCTTCAGGGTCTATCAGCGCATTACCTTTGATTTGTTTGCTAATATTTGGCCAAATCCTCTGACTCATTCAAAAATCTACTTGCGATAGCTAAGTAATCATTGCAACGAAGCAACTGGCAAGACTTTGCCATTCCTCGCTGGGTGTTAGACGCCCACGCAAAGGGGCGATTAATCTCACCATCTGAGCTTAGAATCAACAGCCCTTCAGATAACTTGCAGGTCGACGACTTTAAATAATATGCCCCACCCACCTGCCGGCCAGCATCACGCCGGCCCATAGAAAGAGCGAAAGGCTGCCAGCGATTTTGAGTCGGGCTGGGGTGGTGGCTACGCTGTCCCATTGCTCGATGTTCCTGTAAACACGAAAGTGGAAATAGGCCATGTTAATACCGGCCAGTGCGAGTAGTACCATTTTCGATTGAAAGGCGGGATTGAGGACGTGGGATGCGGCACGTGTGATGAACATGCCCAGGCCGGTGCTCGCTGCGATGGCAAATGCGCCCCAGGTCCAGGGTACGAGTTCGCGGTTGAGAGTGGTAATAGGGTAACGAGTTGCGGCAAGCCCCAGCAGGCGCAGGTCAACCCACAGAATGAACCCGACTACCATGGTTGCGGCGATAACGTGGATAGATTCCAGGAAGGGGAACAACCAGGTACCGCCGATCTCCCAGCTGATTGGCCAGTTCTCGATGTCGATCCATTTGGGTGAGCGCAGGAAATTTGAAATCATTACTATGTCACGCCGGGAAGTAGATGTATTCGGAATAAGCGATCCAGCGGCCGGCCATCGCTACCATGATCCATAATCCCAATGACAGCAGGGCTATCGCTCTAGCCGTCCAGAGTCGTTTGGAATTCAGTTCCCAGTAGTCTGTCTGAGCCTTACTCATCAGATGGAAAAACAGCGTTAACAAGATGGCAGGTATCAGGAAGCTGAGCTTCCATCCGAATATCGGGTTGTTGAAATAGCGATTTGGCCGGCCAAAGAGAAAGAATGACCCTGACACAAAATTACTGGCCAGTGCCCACCAGAACCAGGGCATGACGCGTCTGGACATCTCACTTATCTTCTGGCTGGGCACCGCCAATCCCAGGATACGGAGATCCAGCAGTACGACCGAACCCATGACCACGGCGATTCCCAGAATATGCACAGTCTGGATGATGGGAGGGAAGCCGGGAATATTGCGCAATGCCCACAGGGCACCTGCTTGCAGAAATGAGCCGGAGAGCAATCCGCCCATGCTGGTAAAAAATTCTGGCATTGCTTCTAGTTATTGAGAGTGCTTCTGATTATTGTCAACGCTTCTTGTTATGGCTGTGGACGGATGCAGGCTGAGAATAGCACGAATAGGCGCCTTGCTGGCAATGCTGGATAAGAATCGAGATAAGTCTGAAGATTTCACCACCCATTCGATTAGCTACACACTGAAAGTACCCACTGTCAGGATCGGGGTATTCGGGGCTGGGGTTTTAAGCCTGCTCTTTATTACCTGGCAGATACTTTCTGCCTGATGCAGTCCCCGCCTGATCCAATCCCTGCCTTGAGGCCATAGCCCGTAGGGCTCGGGGCAGAGGGCCTGCTTCTACAGGTTCTTATCGGTTACTGCGCCTTCTGAGGCGGAAGTCACATTGGCGGCGTACTTTGCCAGTACGCCGCGGGTATAGCGCGGTTCGGGTTTCTGCCACTTGGCCAGTCTCGCAGCAATCTCCGCATCGCTGAGTTGCAGTGAAACATTATTGGTTTCGGCGTCGATAGAGATTCTGTCGCCAGTTTCGACAATCGCGATGGGACCGCCCTCGTGCGCCTCCGGGGTCACGTGTCCCACAACGAAGCCGTGAGAACCGCCAGAGAATCGCCCGTCTGTAATCAGTGCCACGTCTTCGCCGAGACCTTTGCCCATGATCGCTGCAGTCGGGGATAACATCTCCCGCATGCCCGGCGCGCCTTTCGGACCCTCATAACGAATCACCAGCACATCGTTTTTAACCACGCTGCCGTCGAGGATGCCTTGCAGGCATTCTTCCTCGGACTCGAACACCCGGGCACTGCCGGAGAAGTTGAGTCCTTCCTTGCCCGTTATTTTGGCAACCGCACCAGTTGGAGCGAGGTTACCGTGCAGTATCACCAGGTGGCTGTCCTTCTTGATGGGATTGTCCAGTGGGCGAATGATGTCCTGACCTTCCGGATAGGGCGCAACGCTGTCCAGATTCTCGGCGAGCGTCTTGCCAGTAACCGTCAGACAAGAGCCATCCAGCATGCCAGCATCCAGCATGAGCTTCATCAAAGGTTGTATTCCGCCGATCTTGATCAACTCTGACATCAGGTATTTGCCGCTGGGTTTCAAGTCCGCCAGCATGGGTATCTGCCTGCCGATGCGCGTGAAGTCGTCCAGTTCCAGTGTTACCTTCATGGTGTGAGCCATGGCCAACAGGTGCAGTACGGCATTGGTGGAACCGCCGAGGGCAATAGTCACCTTGATGGCGTTCTCAAAAGCGCTACGGGTCATGATGTCGGACGGTTTAATGTCATGCTCAATAAGCCGCATGACGGCATCGCCGGCACTGATACAGTCGTATTCCTTCTCCCGGCTTATGGCATCTTGCGCCGAGCTGTTGGGCAGGCTCATACCGAGCGCCTCGATGGCCGATGCCATGGTGTTGGCGGTATACATGCCGCCGCAGGAGCCCGGACCCGGGATGGCTGTGTCTTCGATCTGCTTGAGTTCGATATCGGACACATTGCCGGCAGCTCGGCCGCCAACTGCCTCAAAGACAGAGATAATATTTGTATGCTTCGGTCCCGGCTGGATGGTACCGCCATAGATGAACAGCGAAGGCCGGTCCAGGCGCGACATGCCCATTAACAAGCCCGGCATGTTCTTGTCGCAACCACCGATTGCGATGATCGCGTCATGGCCCATGCAGCCCGACACGGTCTCCACACTATCGGCTATCACTTCACGGGAGACCAGGGAATATTTCATGCCCTCGGTTCCCATGGAAATACCATCGGACACGGTGATGACGTTATAGATGATGCCTTTGCCACCGGCAGCATCGGTGCCTTTGTTTACGTCTTCGGCCAGCTTGTTGATGTGCATATTGCAGGGTGTGACCATACTCCAGGTGGAGGCGATGCCAATTTGCGGCTTCTTGAAATCTGCGTCCTCGAAGCCCACAGCGCGCAGCATGGCGCGACTCGGGGCCTGTTCCATACCATCAACCACTACCTTAGAATGTTTGCGTAAGTCCTTGTCAGTCATCAATTTACCATCTATATGTTAAGAAAGTGATTGAACCTTGCCCTGGCTGTTTGTGGCGGCAGTCCGATTCAGGTTTGGGCCCGGTAGTCTGCCGCAGCGTGGAGCGCCAACCACACCAGCGCGAGCCAGTAAAGAGGGCGCTAATATACACCAGCACGGCACTGATCGCATTCCCCCGGAGCCTGCAGGTCAAGCAGGCCATAGGATTCTCGATTGCGTTGGTGCTCGGTTCGGGCCGCTGGCCTTTGGCCCGGCAACGCCTTAGTAGGGGAATTTGAAGCCAAAACTTTGTAAATGATGAGGTCCGAAAACGGCCAGTAATTGAATCTAAAAGGCGTATCATAGCTGCCATTGTTTCGATAAACACAGGACAGTATCGGCAGGATGTTACTCAATTCCGATGATTATGAAGATGCCCGACAGAGTCGAGATGCTCGATTCGATGGGCGTTTTTTCGTGGGTGTGTTGACCACGGGTATCTACTGTCGGCCAGTGTGCCCTGTAAGGGTTCCGAAGAAAGAAAACGTACAACTCTATAAATCAGCAGCATCGGCCGCTGCTGCCGGCTTCCGTCCCTGCCTGCGCTGTCGTCCGGAATCCTCCCCAGGCACACCGGCCTGGAGTGGCTCGTCGTGGAAGGTCTCCCGCGCTCTGCAGTTAATCGACCAGGGTTTTCTGGATGATGGCTCGGTAGAAAAACTGGCCGACCAGATCGATGTTGGTGCGCGCCAGCTCGACCGTCTTTTTCAGCACCATCTCGGTGCCTCGCCGGTTGAAGTCGCCCAGACGCGACGCCTGCATTTTGCGAAGAAGCTTATCGATGAAACGGAAATGCCGCTGTCGGAGATCTGTTACGCGGCCGGCTTCGGGAGCGTGCGTCGCTTCAATGCCGTGTTCAGCAAGATTTACGATCGCTCTCCCAAGCAGCTCCGTGAGAAGCGCAGCAAGCGTGCTATACAAGGGCAGCCGGCGATAGAGATGACACTTTTCTATCGGCCCCCGTTCGATTGGCAGTCCCTGCTGGCGTTCCTGAAATACCGCTGCATTCCGGGCGTCGAATACGTTAAAGATGAGTCTTATCAGAGAACAATTTGCCTGGATGGAGTCACAGGCGATTTTGGCGTCCACTTTTCAGCTGCCTCGAACCAGGTCACAGTAACGATCAACTTTCCGGATTCGCGCCACTTGTACCAACTAATTGACCGCATTCGCTGCATCTTTGATTTGCGTGCGGACAGCGCACAGATCGATCGACACCTTGCTAAAGACCGGCTACTGAAACCGATGATTAAGCGATTTCCGGGGCTGCGTGTACCGGGATGCTGGGATGGATTCGAGGTTGCCGTGCGGGCAATCCTGGGGCAGCAGGTAACGGTCAGGGCGGCTTCCACGCTGGTGGCCAGAATTGTCGAGCGTCACGGCAAGGTCTATGAGTCGGAAAATCCACATCTGACCCACGTGTTCCCCGCTGCGTCCTCACTGGCGGAGGCAGACCTGGACGGACTGGGGATCGTCGGCCAGCGTATTGCGGCAATTAAGTCCGTCGGGAAATTGGTCGGCGCAGATGCATTACAGATCGATTGCATGACCGATACCGAATCCTTCGTCGCAAAAATTTGTCAGATCAAGGGCATCGGCGAATGGACGGCGCACTACATCGCAATGCGAGCGCTTAATGACCCGAATGCCTTTCCTCACTCTGACTTAATACTGCGCAGAGCGGCAGTGACGCCAACCGTAAATGACCGTGTAGAACTTACCGCAAAAAAGTTGTTGGCTCGGGCCGAACCCTGGCAGCCCTGGCGCGCCTATGCGGTTATCTTACTGTGGCGAAATTACCAGGTTACTGTCCGTGACAAGTAAATCCGAGGCGAATAGCTTACTCTACAGAATACCAGACCATGACTACTTATTATTACTATCACACAACATCCATCGGTCAATTACTGCTTGCCGGCGATGGTGAATACCTGACGTTGTTGGGTTTTCCAGAGGGTTCGATGGCACGGCGACATGAGGCAACATGGACCAAAGACTGCAAGCCATTTCGGGAAGTGATCTTCCAACTGGACGGCTATTTTGCTGGTGACCTGCAGGATTTCGATTTGCCGCTGGCTCCGCTGGGAACCGAGTTTCAGCAAACCGTGTGGAATGCCCTGATTGAAATCCCCTATGCCGAGACCTGGAGCTATGGCGAGCTGGCCCGGCATATCGGCCGACCGAAGGCCTCCCGGGCTGTCGGTGCGGCGAACGGGCTGAATCCCATTCCAGTGATTATTCCCTGTCATCGGGTGATTGGTAGTAACGGCAAGCTCACTGGATTCGGTGGTGGCATCAGGACCAAGCAGTTCCTGCTGAACCTCGAGTCAGAAGCCGTGTCACCCAGTCTGAATTTCGGTTAGCGCCCGGGCAGCTTCAAACCGGAGCCGTCTGTATTCCGACAATGGTTGGGAACTCACCGCGGCCGTTGCTGTCGCAGATAAAGATGTTCTGGCTTTTTATTCGAAGTCTCCGAAGGGGTAGTGAGTGAGGCCTGCGGCGTTGAATAGCCTGTCAAAGAAATTATAAGTAACACAAGATAAAATAAACACTGCACAAGCGGTGACGGGTCTTGCTATGGCTAAGGTGGTCGACAAGCAGAAATTTATTGTGGCACCGATGGATGCTGCAATGGATGAGTCTATGCAAGGATCCACGCAGGGATTGGTAGACAGGCCCGTGGGATCCACCTGGCAGGTTTCCAGGAGCAGCCGCAATCTGTTGATCTCAGTAGCGGTCAGCCTGCTATTCCACACCACACTGCTTATGAGCATCGCAAAGCTCCAGGTGGAATTTAAAGAGCAGCCCATTCCCGAAGTAGTCGAGGTGCGCCTGGTAGCGGCCAACCCCCTCACGCCAGCACCAATTGCTGCTACGGAAGAACCTCCCCTAGCAGTCCCTGAACCTGAAATCAACGAGTCTGCTGCGGAAATTTCTGACAGCGAAGCGCTGTTCACGGAAGAGATTGTGAGTAACGAAGAGGCCCTCAGCGCGCCGCTCGAACCAGAGCCGGTGCCGCAACCGGATGTCGAAGAGATTGCGCCGATTGAGCTACAACCCTCACGCATTTTCGTGCCTTCTGTTGTCACAATTCAGGAAACACTACAGCAGAGAAGGGTACGGTCGGAGGGAGATTCAAAGACCTGGCTGTACGACTGCAACATGCTGGAGGAAGAGTCGACAGTTTATACCTGCGATCCCGAAGATCGGCGCGACTACCGTGTTATCGAGAGCAATCCCACCTACCAGGCCTTGAATCCCATTCGCGAAATTAGTCGCTCACTGCGCAGCTTGCCGGTCGTGACAATCAACGCGCCGGCGCTGGCCGCCAGACTTGCCAGTAGCGGTATTCCGAAGGGATTGAGCGACTATGTGCTGGAAGAACTGCAAGCCGGCATTACCCATAACTCGAACCTTGGAAATCGCACCGTCGATCACATCAATCTGATGACGGACAGAAGTGCGGCTGCAGCAATGGCACGTCAGATACTCGGCGATGGCTGGGTAGTGACAAGAGCTAAAGAACTGCAACAACGTAAGGTACACGCCCGCTAACCGGCACAAAAAACTGGTAGCACTTGCGGATTCGATCCCTTTTATAATGCGCACACCTGCAACCAAGTCCAGAAGGTATCAGCCGATGGATTTTCTATCCGGCCTGTTTGGAGACAAGGCCTGATTCTTATAACGCTACCGCGTTAGTTCCTCTCTCCGTACTTTAACCGGTCTTCCAATACCTGTTCTACAGGTCTCAGGAATTCATCGATGCTCTTCTTGAACTAAGACTTCAAGAGAATCGACCAGGAACCCAGGTCTTCAATACTCCGCCCGATGCGCATCAATCATGTATTGCTGCGCCAATAATATCTTGCGACGGTAGTGAAATGACAACAAGTAGACTCAAAAGTGGCTGGCAGCTATTTCGGCAGGCGCTGGCCGGTGACTCGGATATCAACTATACCGAGGGCTCCATCGCGCGCGTGACCATCCTACTGGCGATTCGCATGATCCTGGAAATGGCCATGGAGTCGGTGTTCGCGATCGTGGATATCTTCTTCGTCTCCAGTCAGGGTACCGATGCCGTGGCAACTGTCGGTCTCACCGAAGCGGTAATTACCTTGCTGTATGCCATAGCAATCGGGCTCAGTATGGGAGCTACAGCGATGGTGGCCCGGCGCATCGGTGAACAGGACTCGGAAGCTGCATCCATCGCTGCTGGGCAGATTATCTGGATTGGAATTTTCGTCTCGGTCGTGGTTGGACTGATCGGAATTTTCTTCGCCCGCGATATCCATTGATGATGGGCGCCGATGAATCTGTGGTTGAGCAGGGTGCCAACTATACGCGGATAATGTTCGGTGCCTGCTTCAGCATCGTGTTCCTGTTTCTGATCAACGCGATCTTCCGTGGTGCCGGCGATGCGACGATTGCCATGCGTGCCCTATGGCTCGCCAATGGCATCAATATCGTGCTCGATCCATGTTTTATATACGGCCTGGGCCCGTTTCCAGAACTCGGCGTTACCGGTGCCGCGGTTGCTACCAATACCGGTCGCAGTATCGGTGTGTTGTATGGCTTGTATCACCTCATCAAGGGCGACGGTCGGTTACAAATGCACTTGACGAACCTGAGATTGCGCCTGGATGTGGCATGGTCACTGTTTAGAATCTCGGCTGGCGGCATGGCCCAGTTCCTGGTGTCCACGACGAGTTGGGTATTCCTGTTGCAGATCGTGTCCAGTTTCGGCAGCAGTGCGGTGGCGGGCTACACGATCGCCGTGCGTGTGGTCATGTTCAGTATTCTCCCGGCCTGGGGCCTGAGTAATGCGGCAGCCACCCTGGTCGGTCAGAACCTGAGAGCCGGATTACCGGACCGTGCCGAGACAACTACCTGGAAGATTGCCAAGTACAATTCGATGTACATGGCGCTGGCGTCGGCTTTGATGCTGTTATTCACCCAACCAATCATCGCCCTGTTTTCCCAGGAAGCCGAAGTGCTCGCCTACGCAGCGCAGTGCCTGTGCATCTTTGCCTATGGCTTCATATTCTGGGGATTCGGTATGGCAATAATTCAGGCATTCAACGGAGCAGGGGATACCAAGACATCGACTTACATCAATATCTTCTGCTTCTGGATTGTGCAGGTGCCGCTGGCCTATTCGCTGGCATTAGGACTGGACTTCGGTCCGGTTGGCGTGTTCTGGGCGGTGTTTGTTTCAGATGTTCTCGCTGGTATAGTAGGCGTCGCCTTTTTCCTGCGTGGCAAATGGAAGCTGAGGATGGTGTAAACAAGTCGAGCTACACTGGAATACCGAATTAACCGGATAAAATTGACATGCGAAGTAGTCAGCAACAGATCATATCTTTTGTCTCGAGTCGCCTGCAGAATGACAAGCCGGTCTGGCTGTGCACCATATTGAAGACCTGGGGCTCATCGCCGCGACCCGTTGGCGCGATGATGGCCTGCACTCTTGACGGTGAATTGATCGGCTCCCTGTCGGGAGGGTGCATCGAGGAAGATTTTCTCGAGCAGTTACGCGATGGCAGTCTCAAGTCTCAATATGATACAACTGGCGGCCCGTTCACGGTGCGCTACGGTGAAACTGAAGCCGAGCAGGCCAGGCTGAAATTACCTTGCGGTGGGCAGTTGCACGTGCTGCTGGAGTATATTACCGCGACCGGACCAAACCAGGCTGTGTTCGGCAAGCTCACAGAAAATCTGGAAAACCACAATAAGATAAGCCGCGTGGTCAACCTCGATTCTGGAGAGATCTGCAGCGACGATCACAGTGGTGAGGATGCGGTCGTCATGAAAGACAATTTGATGATCAATAGCCTCAGTCCCATGTACAGCTTGTTATTACTAGGAGCTGGAGATGTTGCCCGTTACGTCGCCGAGATGGCACTCGCGCTTGAGTATGATGTCATGCTTTGCGACCCTCGCCCGAAGTATCTGGACAATTGGCATGTGGACGGCGTCGAAACCACCTCACGCCTGCCGGATGATGTAGTGCGGGACCATTTCAGTAATCCTTACAGCGGCATAATTGCCCTGGCTCATGACCCTAGAGTGGATGATATGGCATTGATGCAAGCATTAAAGACGGATGCCTTTTATATCGGGGCGATGGGCTCAGAGCGCACCTCGGCTGCACGTCGTGAAAGACTACCGGAACTGGGTCTCAGCAAGGATGAGATCGACATACTGCATGCACCGATCGGATTCCAGATTCAGTCTAAAACCCCTGCCGAAATCGCCATCTCCATCATGGCCCAAGTCACGGCTGTGCGCCATGGAATCGACTGCTAATGAAGGGACCCTCTGAACCCCCCGGCGCAAAAAAAAACGGGTAGCCTAGCTACCCGTTTTCGTTTTAGTCCTGCGAGACAGCTTACTGCCTGATATCCCGTTCGATTCCTTCCGCTTCCATCGCCTCGAGGCGACGCGCCCCTGCCAGGATTCCAATTATTCCATAGTTGCCTTCATGACAGGCATATTCGTAGACCGGCTCATCCATAGTGGACAGAGGGTATTCGCCAGACCATTGTGCAGTGTAGACGGTCGGATCATCGACGGTGAAGCCGTAAACAAGCTTGTTCGGACCTTCCCGGCGAAACGTCTCGAGAACTGTAAGGTTTTCAGTCGGTGCGCCCTGGTAAGTGTGCCAGGGATTGTAGTTCTTGGTTTCTACGATAAGTGTGTCGCCTTCCCAGCGACCGATGGAGTCGCCCATCCATTTCTGATGTGCGTTAGACGCAGAGCTGCGCTGGTCGGAGATTTTGATGATTCGCACATCGTGCACCATCTCCACGACGATTGTGACATAGCCCGGTGATTGCACGATCTGCATGTGGCTGTTGTACATCACCGGAGACATGACCGGTCCGGAGCTGTTGCCGAACGCCACCAGGCAGCGCTCTCCGAGGCCGCGGCCTTCGGGACCGTCGTTACGGGCCCGTGTATTGGCGCGCAATTCCTGAATGCGCTCACGAAAGCCGGCTATCCGTTCCGGAATGCGGCCATTAGGGGGATCGATGATTGCGGAAGTGCGAAATTCGCCACCGATAGTGGGGAGGAACATACCGCGATCGGTCCAGAACAGGTCGTAGTTACCCACCGGTGGCAAGGCTTGCAGTTCAGGCGCGGGTCGGTTCGGGTCCAGTGGCACGTTGTCTTCTTCGACCCGTTGCTGGGCGGCGCGCTCCAGTTGCAGCGCCTCTTCCTGGGTGTAAGTCTGCTTAGTACCAAGGTCTCTGGGTCGCTGAAAGGGCATGACTGTATGGTTCTTCCAGTTACCCTGGAAATCAGGTGCACCCCATGCCGTGCGCGGCTGCACATAGTCTTGTGCAAGGGCGCTGCCGGAGAGGGTGAATATCAATGCCGCGGTCAGGCTTGAAAGGCGAAAGTACATCTTAAATCTCCATGAATATTGTTCGCTAAGTCATTAAAATAACTAACTTTATACCATTTTTATTAGGGGTATATTTTACGCTGATACCCGCCTCAGTTACAGGACTAGTTAGTCATATTTTGTGACAGCGACCGTTTCAGGGTCTGTGACTGCAAGCCGCCGTGGCACCCTTATTCAACCGCTAAGCTGGCGGTGCCCTGCACGGCCAGGGTTGGGCTGCTTCCAGCTGCCGGGCCAGACCGAGTAGTCGGGCGTCAGCACCCCAGGCTCCGGTAAACATCACTCCCACCGGCAAGGCGCTCTCGGTTCGGTGCAGCGGCACGGACATGCTCGGCTGGCCGGTGCCATTGTACAGTGCAGTAAATCCGCTGTACTGCTTGAAGCGGTCAGTATATTGCTTCATGTCACTGCTGTTCATATTGAGCCAGCCGATCTTCACCGGGGGCTTACTGAGCACGGGAGACAATAGCGCATCATAGTGATGATGGAATTCTGCCATCTGGCGTTCCGCGTTCTTTACCGTGTCCACAGCCGCCAGGTATCGTGTCGCTGTTACGTCCCTGCCAGCTAAAGCCATGACCAGCGTAGAGGCTTCCACAGGTGCGTCTTGCAACTCCAGGCCGAGTGCTTCCAACCTGGGACTCAGGGTCTTGAAGAGATAACAGTTAATCATTGTCCCCATTGCCGAAACGACCGGGCGATAATCGACAGGATGACTGATTTCTTCGACGCGATGGCCGAGCGACTCACATAGCCGCGCTGCGTTCTGCACCGCCGTGCTGCATTCTGCATCGATTGCCTGATCCAGCGGGTGCTCCGCTTGAACCCCGATACGTAGCTGCTCTGATGCACTGTCCAGCTGCTCGTAGAACGAGCGGGGCGAAGCAGGGAGGGCGAATTGCTTGGGTTCGGCCAGTGTAATCAGGTCGAGGAAGGCCGCGCTGTCCCGTACTGTCTGGCTTACAACGTGGCCGACACTCATGCCGCCCCAGCAGGCAGCCAGCGAGTCTTCGATTGCAGTGAGCCCACGGCTGGGTTTGAGTCCGAACAGACCACAGCAGGCGGCTGGAATTCGGATCGAACCGCCGCCGTCCGTGGCATGGGCTACCGGTGTTATCCCAGCAGCGACCGCCGCTGCCGCACCGCCACTGGAGCCACCAGTGGAGTGTTCGGTATTCCAGGGATTGCGTGTTATCCCATTGGCGACTGATTCGGTGGTCAGCGTGAGTCCGCACTCCGGAGTGCTGGTCTTGCCGAGTACAACGAGTCCGGCATGCAGATATTTGTCCACGATCCTGGCATTTTGTCCGGCGGTAAAGTCCGAATACAGTCGGCTACCATAAGTTGTCGGTAGCCCGGCTACGTTGGCGAGGTCTTTTATCAGGAATGGCAGCCCGGCGACGCGGCTTTGCTTAAGCAGTTCGGGATTCTGATCGAATGTCTCTGCCTTGGCGAGCGCGGCTTTGAAGCAGGCAATGTTTATTGCATTAATTGCTGGATTAGTTTTCTCGGCCTGCTCGATGGCGCAGGACGTTATTTCCGCATTACTAAAATCCCCTTGGCGAACGCCCTGGGCAAGAGCTATAGCATCCATGCCTAAATAATCTACAAGAGATAGCATTTGGGACCCTCTGAATAAGTATATGATCGCTCTGGCCTACAGCCAATTCTGCTATCAAGACGCACTGACGCAGTCAGGTGCCGACCTTGCAAGTCAGTGCAACGCCGAGGGTAGGATTGGCTGTAGGCCCTTTCGGGCGGGGCCTGTCGTGCCCCGCCGCGTCGTGGTCGTACTTGCCAAGGATGTGGCCATTCCCTGCGCACGACGCCTAGCGGCAGAGCACGACAGACTCCCGCAGAGTGGCCATATACTTGTTCAGAGGGTCCTTAAGAACCGAGCAGAATTAGAACTTATTACTTTCATCTTCGTCGTCGGAACCGTCCTTATCGATCATCATTTTCAGTAAATCATTGAATCCCATAGTCGTCTACCTTCTGCCGTCCCCGGAAAAATTCTGGCTGGTTTTTTAGAATCTGCGCTCAGTGTACCAACCCACGTCTGCGGCTGCCTGGTCGACCTTGTCCGCTACGTCCAGTATAAGCGCGAACAGCGCCATACGCACTAGCACGCCATTGTCAGTTTGCCGAAATATGGCCAGATTCGGATGCTGATTCAGGTCATTATCGAGTTCATTTGCGTCTTCGCGGGAATCCCGCGGCAATGGGTGCATAATTACAGTATTGGGCTGGCAGTTACGGGTGTAAATGGCCTGGTTGAGGCGGAATCGGCCACGGTAGATATCGGCTTCTAGCCTATTGGTGAAACGCTCTTCCTGTATGCGGGTGAGATATACGGTGTCGTTGTCGCTGAGGCCAGCCTCCATGTCTTCTGTTTCCACGACTTCGTGCCCGTTGGCCTGTAACTCGGCGACGATAGCGGCCGGCATGCGCAGTTCTTGCGGGGAAATCAGCGTTAGTTTGATGTCTTCGTAAAGTAACAGTAGTTGGGAAAGCGAATGCACGGTACGACCATGTTTCAAGTCTCCCACCATGGCGATGTGCATGCCGTCGATCTTACGCTGCATCGACTGAAGTTCTTTTTTAATGGTGTAAAGATCCAGCAGCGCCTGTGAGGGATGTTCATTTGGGCCGTCACCGCCATTGATGACCGGTACCCGGCTGGCCTTGGCGAACTCTGCCACAGAACCTACCTTGGGATGGCGCATAACGATCACGTCGCTGTACCCGCTGATGACTCTGGCGGTGTCATACAGGGATTCGCCCTTGGTAATGGACGAGGTCTTCACATCAGTGGTTTCCCTGACATGACCGCCCAGCAAGTTGAAAGCGCAACCGAAGCTGACCCGGGTGCGGGTGCTGGGTTCGAAGAACATATTGCCGAGAATAGCACCGCCCAGGACATTGCTTACTCGCTTGCGGTGGGCATAGGGTTCCATATTGTCAGCGACTTGAAAGACCTTATCGACATCGGTTCTTTCAAATTGTTTTACGCTGATTATATGAGCGCCGCGGAAATCCATGAGGCTATTCTAGAGATTCATCTTGTTCTATGATCCCCTTATACTGGAGGAAGTCATGCATTAGTCTTTTGAAATCAAGGCGATACTACTACAAATAGGGTGCGGAGAGAATGACCAATGCGATTCGTAGAGTGTGGGGAGATGGGGTAGTATTTCATTAGCTACTCTCGTAACTGCCTTACTTCATGGCTCTGTCTAGCCCCGTTACTTCCAGTGATCACAGCACACAGTCAAGATGGCCGGCTTTGTAAGGAACATGGAAAACCGCCTAACCTCACAAACGTTCTGCTTAGGTAAGCGATCAGCATCATGACTTCGTCTTCTATTTACTGGTACGACTTCGAGACTTTCGGAATCAATCCCCGGCAGGATCGGGCATCACAATTCGCCGGAGTACGCACCGACGAAAATTTGAACATCATCGGTGAGCCGCTGGTGATGTATTGCAAGCCAGCTGACGATTTTCTTCCTAATCCTATCGCCTGCCAGATTACCGGGATAACGCCACAGCATGCACTCGAAGTCGGCGTAAACGAGACAGAGTTTATCAAGCGAATTAACCAGGAGTTTTCTGAACCGGAAACCTGTGTGGCGGGTTATAACAGTATTCGGTTCGATGACGAGGTGACGCGTCAACTACTCTACCGCAATTTCTTTGATCCTTACGAGCGGGAATGGAAAAATGGTAATTCCCGTTGGGACATAATCGATATGATTCGTTTGTGCGCCGCGACTCGGCCAGAGGGAATTAACTGGCCCAGCAAAGAAGATGGCACTAACAGCTTCAGACTGGATCAACTCACTCTCGCTAACGGCATCGAGCATTCAGCAGCGCACGATGCCCTGGCCGATGTCATCGCTACCATCGAAATGGCAAAACTAATCAGGCAACGACAACCGAAGCTGTTCGATTATGTCTATCAACTACGCAACAAGCGACGAGTCCAGGCGGAACTCGACCTGACCACGCGCAAACCGGTGCTGCATGTCTCCATGATGTACCCCGGCCGACACGGTTGCCTGGCATTGGTCATACCGCTTTGTAGTCACCCATCGAACAGTAACGGAGTCATTGTCTATGACCTGCGGGTAGATCCCACACTGTGGATGAAACTTTCCACGCAAGAAATACGCACACGGATATTTACACCCAGTGATCAGTTGCCAGAAGGTGTTGACCGGATACCGCTTAAGACTATTCATATCAATAAGTGCCCTATCGTCACTTCTCCAGCGGTACTGGATTCGGAACGAGCCGAGTTATACGAGGTTGACCTTCAGGCCTGCCGGAAAAATTGGCAACTATTGCAGGCAAACCCTGACCTCTGGAAGAAGGTCAGCAAGGTATTCAGGGAAGAGCAGCCTGGCAGCGAAACGGATCCCGATTTCATGATTTACAGCGGTGGTTTTTTTGAGGACAACGATCGCAGTCTGATGAATACGGTGCGGGCAACCAATCCGCATGACCTTGAGCGGCTCGATCTACCTTTTCGGGATCGGCGCCTGCAGGAAATGTTGTTTCGTTATCGAGCACGAAATTATCGGGAAACCTTAAATCAGGATGAGTTGGCCCAGTGGCATCAGTTCCGAATGGGTAGACTCAATGATGAGCATGCTCGCATGCGTTATGAGCGAGATATGCAGATTGCGCGAAACACCGCGGATACGAAAACCAGCGAAGTGCTCGATGCGTTGCATGAATATGTCGAGGGGTTGAGTGGCAGCACTACTGAATAGGCAGAACTTATTCAGAGGGTCCCTATTATCGGTACACAAATCCTGGCAGAGGAGATAGAATTCTCCTGGCTTTAAACGGTACAGCAAGACTAATCAGCAAACAGCACCAGAGTATTGACAGAGGAATAGGCCGCATTGGATCAGTTCAAAGATATCAGGCCTTATCTCGATGACGAGATCCGACCGGTACTGGAGAAACTGATTACCGAACCGGAATTCCTCACCAGTATTGCCAATTTCTATTTTCCTCGCCTGGCGAAGTTTTTTCCCAAAGCTATGGAGAATGCGGCACGCAAGAAGCTACAGGGCCAGTTAAAGGGCGTTCATAACGTGGCGACCATGCAGGACGTAATTGCGGTCTACATGGATAAGATGATTCACGATACCTCCACTCAGTTAACTCACTCCGGGATGAACAATCTGAAAGAAGGGAAGGGCTACCTGTTTATTAGCAATCATCGAGACATTGCAATGGATCCGGCGTTCGTGAATTACATGTTGTACCACGCCGGATATGAAACACTGCAGATCGCCATCGGGGACAACCTGTTAAAGAAACCGTTTGTGACTGACCTGATGAGATTAAACAAGAGTTTTATCGTCAAGCGCTCACTCAAGGGACGCGAACTATTACAGTCCTTGAGCTTACTATCGAGGTACATCCACCATTGCATAGCAGACAATCAAAACGTATGGATTGCTCAACGTGAGGGAAGAGCTAAAGATGGCATCGACAAGACTGATCCGACGATATTGAAAATGCTTGCGATGGGAAGGAGAGACCTTTCCCTGAATGAAAGCTTGCGAGAATTACATATCATCCCAGTGAGCATATCCTATGAATATGATGCCTGTGATGTTTTGAAGGCGGAAGAACTTTTTGAAGTGGATAAATCTGGAACTTTTACCAAGACAGATGGCAGTGATATTCACTCTATCGTCACTGGCATGATTGGATATAAGGGCCACGTGCATGTGGCCTTTGGTAAGGAATTAGGAGTTGCAACAGATGATCCCGAAACCATTGCCGAAGAGATCGACAGACAGATTCTGGAAAATTACGAGCTGCGGGATATCAATTTTCTGGCACTGGAAAGACTCGTTCAGGATGGAATGATTCCCTTGCATCGCCTCGGAGATGGTGCCGAGTCTCATGAAATACAAAGCGATTCGCACAAGAAATTTGCCAAACGATTGAAGCAGGTCGATCCCAAGCTGCACAAGCACTTTCTGTTTAGCTATGCCAATCCGGTACTTAGCAAATACCAGGATTAAAAACTTGGAAGGTCCTCAGGGTCCCAAACTTCTAAGGATCAGAGAAGTTTCTTGACGGCCTGATCCAGGCGTTGGGAAAGCTGTTGATGGGCTGAGACTTCCAGCGGGCCTATACAGAAACTTTGCAGTTCGGCGTCCAGCGCATATCTTGCATTTTCTTTGCGGTCGGGTTTGAGCTGCCCAAATCCATTTTTGAGCTGGGCCAGCTGAATCTGCATACGCAGTGCCTGGTCTTCTTTCGGCGTTTCGATATTAGCCCGAATCTCCAGCTCGATACACAGACTCCGCGCCTGTTGCTCACACTGTTTTGCCAATTTGTGCAGTTCATCCTGAGACTGTGTTTTGAGTAGCTGCTGCATGCGCGCTTGAAGCGCCTGTTCGAATTCGGGTTTGCCGCTGGATGCAATATTTTCCCAACTGCTGCTATCCAGTCCAGTCTTTACCTCCGTGAATTGCTGCTCATTCTTACAGTTGAAGAGCTGGCTCTCGAGATTCTCCAGAAACTTCGCTTTCTCGACGATGCTGTCTTTGAGTAGCTGGCGTTTCTTGTCTGGTAGAGTCCGGTAGCGGCTGTCGACTTTTCTCTTGATATCATTGAATGAGTCGATCAACTTCTTACGCTGCTTGCGGATTCTGGGGTCGAGTGCGTTGGAAAATCCTTGCAGCAGATCCTGATATTCTCCTCGGGCGCTGCGGAAGGCACTGTCCTCGAGCTTAAACACATTCTGCAGAGATTCCACCGCAGCGGACATGGTTGCCTCGGCCTTGTTCAGTTCTTGCTTGAGTACAGCTGTCTTCTGGTTGCGCTCTTCAAAAATCTTGTCGCACGCCTTTCTGAAGCAGTCCCAGTATTTCTTGTCTTCCTTGTAAGAAGTGGGGCCGAGCTTCTTCCAGTTCGACTGCAGTTTCTTGGCTTCCTGCATGGCTTGCTGTTTATCTTCCAGCGTAACGAGTTTTTCTGCTAGATCGATGAGTTCCTGTTTCTGTCGGCCATTGTCCCGCAAGGTGTTCTTTCGCATCCTGCGTAGCTGGTTAATCACGTTATAGAAACGCTCCTGAAGCGTCTTTATCTTCGATTGCTCAACCGGTGCATATTTCTTCCAATCGGTTTCGGCTCCGCTGAGAAGTTTGTTGAGTGCAGCAATATTGATGTTTTCCTGCTGCATCTCAGTAATCTGGTTTTCCAGATTGTTGCAGATTTCACGGCGTTGCTGCAGGTTGTTTGCCATGTGCAGCTTGCGTTCCTTGAAATAGGCTTTGCAGGGCTCGTAAGCTTTATCGGAGAATTGTTTGAACTTGCGCCATTGTGCCTCATTCTGATTGGAGCGACCCAGCAGTTTCCATTCCTTGTGCATGGTGGCGATGTGCTTGGAACGATCGGAAGCATGCATACGGGACTCGACCAGGTGTTGCATCTGCTTGATGAGTTCTTTTTTCTTTTCAGTGGCAGCGAAAATCTTCCAATCTCGCAGTTCATTGAGTTTGTCCTTGTGTTCATTGGACTGAGACTGCAGTTTCGCACGGATCTTGCCACTGGTGTTGCTGATGTTTCCCTGGATTTTGTCCCAGGCGGGCAAGGCATCGTGTGACTGGCCTTCTTCCAGCGCCTTTTTTAGCGATTCGAGTAAGGTCTCGGTGTTCTTCTGCAGGTGTTGTTGGTGTTCACCATTTTTTTCGAACTTTTCGCCGATTGCCTCATGCAGTAGCTGCGTTCTGGCGGTCAAATCTGTGTTTGTGTCACCGATCTGTTTGACCAGTTTATTGAGATTATTGCGAAAGCTGCTGAGACGCGTCGTATTCTTAAAACTCAGTTTTGCAATTTCCGCTTCCAGTGCGCCAATGTCTTTCTCTGGATCGACTACTGTCGGCTTGAGTTTTTGGGACTTCTTATCGACTCTTGCCTGCTTGTTTACTTTGGGTGCGTCTGGTGAAGCTGCCGATTCCACGATCGACGAGGGTTCGGTCGGCTTTTTTAAGGCAGTAGAAGTACTGTCCTGGCTCTTCGTCTGAATTTTTTCAGCACCGGCTGGGTTCAATCTTTGGTCCAAGGTTTTGAACACAGTCTTGTCTTTGCCACGCACTTTTTCGAGCAACTCTCGTATTAAGGATTCATCTTCGAGAGCTAGCGCCGCATTCTTTCTGGTATGCACACTTCTGGCGAACAGACAGAGATCCACCAAATCTGCTCCCTCACTCAGCCGGGGGACTAGCGTCTCGGCGATGGGTCGGGAGCGGGCAATCAGGACGATCTGTTTAATGCTCTGTGAAGGCAATTGTCCGGCAATCGCCAGCAATTCCGCTGTTTCTATACCTGACTCCTGGTTACCAGCCAGTATGTCGAGATATTCTTCCAGTGATCCCTGCTCAACCAGCCGTCGCAGCGCCTGCAGACGTTGCTTCGGGTCTTGATGCTCCCAGGAATTAGTGGGTAATTTTTGTGTGAGGTTGCTTGCCATTGACTACTAGGGCGTGAGTTAAGTACTACTAGAAGACACAATACTAGCAGAACTTCTTTCGACAGAAAGCAGCGTTGTTGTAAGACTCTCTACTAACGGGCATGGATTTTCCAAGATCTCAGTGGTAACTGCGTGATAGCTGCTATAATTACGGCCACTATTGCTTCACTATTTACGGATTGACATCAAGGATCATGCTGCATGCTGGCGGATGAAGTTAAAGACGGAATTCAGTCCGCCTATCGCCAACTGCTAGACTCCCGAGACCTCACGCCGCGCTACGGGCAGCGGCAAATGATCGCAGAAATTGCTAATTCTCTCTCCTTCCTGGCAGGTGAAGAGGCCGCTGCGCCGCCGATTTGCGTGGTTGAGGCGGGCACCGGCACCGGTAAAACCCTGGCCTATCTGTTATCGACTATTCCCGTCGCCCAGCAACTTGACTACAAAGTGGTAGTTGCCACGGCCACCGTCGCGCTTCAGGAGCAGGTGGTGTTCAAGGATATTCCCGAAATACTCGAAGGTTGCGATCTGAACTTCAGCTTCAAGTTGGCCAAGGGGCGCGGCAGATACCTGTGCCTGTCGAAATTGGACATGTTGCTACAGGGCAGTGACAGCCTGCAGGCGATGATGGATTTGTATGGAGAAGAACTGGAAAATCCCGGCACGGGTGACCAGGCGCTGTATGCTGAGATGCTTGATAAACTCAGCGAGGGAGCCTGGCAGGGAGATCGGGACGACTGGAAGCAACCAATCTCTGACGCTAATTGGCGGCCGCTTACCGTCGACAGGTACCAGTGCGCCGGGCCCAAGTGCAGCCATTTCCGCAATTGTTGTTTCTACCAGGCGCGCGACTCTCTCGACAAGGCAGACTGCATAATCAGTAATCACGATCTGGTGTTATCAGATCTCGCCATGGGGGGCGGCGTGATTCTGCCGGAACCAGCAAAATGTATTTATATTTTCGACGAGGCACATCACCTGCCATTCAAAAGCAACAACCATTTCTCTGCCTTCACCCGAATCAAGGCTACCCAGGGCTGGCTCGAGCGTACTCAGAACCTGCTGCAGCAACTACTAAAGGAAGACTTACTCGAAACGTCGCAACAGGAGCGGTTATTGAAGCTTATTGCCGAGATCAGGCAATCGCTAGAGGAAGGCTGGTTACTGTTAGAGCAGATCCTCGAGTCGCAGGAAAGCGTCGATAGCTATGAGAATCGTGCCCAATACACCTTCGAGTTAGGTAAGGTGCCTGCTGAACTGCAATCACTGGCTACGGATCTGGCGAATCGCTTCAGTCGGCTGACCGCTGACTTGAAGGATATCGCGGAGAACATGCGCCAGGTATTGGAAGATGGCGACAGCACTCCACACACTCAGCTGGTTGAGCAGTGGTACCCCGTGTTGGGGACCAATATCGATCGCGCGGAAGCAAACCTGGGCCTCTGGGCAAGCTACGCCGCTAGCGACGAGGAAGGCCGGGCACCCTATGCCCGCTGGCTGAGTTTCACCGAGAATGACTCCGCCAGCGATATCGGCCTGTCCTCCAGCCCGGTATTGGCTGCGGAGAATTTGCAGGAACGCTTATGGCAATGCTGTGGTGGGGCCGTACTCACTTCGGCAACACTGTCGGCCCTCGGAGAATTCAGCATGTTGACAATGCGAGCTGGCTTGCCGCCCCATACCCACTATCTCAGCATACCCAGCCCCTTCAATTTTGCCGAGGCTGCAAAGTTGGTCATCCCTAAAATGGGTTGTGATCCTTCCGAACCGGACCGGCACACGGCCGGTATGATCAAGGCGTTACCGAAGTTGCTCAAAAACAAGCCGGCAGCGCTGGTGTTGTTTTCCAGTCGACGGCAGATGCAGGATGTCTTGCAGGGCCTGCCACAGGATTGGTCGGGCCTGGTGTTGTGTCAGAATGATTACCAGAAAGCCCAGCTATTGAAATACCATCGACAGCGCATCGATGGGGGAGAGGGCAGCGTCATTTTCGGACTGGCGAGTTTTGCCGAAGGGGTAGACCTGCCAGGCGCATATTGCCGTCATGTGCTTATCGCGAAAATTCCATTTGCAGTGCCGAATGATCCGATTGAAATGACGCTGTCTGCCTGGGTTGAATCCCAAGGCATGAACGCATTTATGACGCTTGCCGTCCCGGATGCGGCGTTTCGGTTGGTGCAGGCGAGCGGCAGACTATTGCGCAGCGAAACTGATACCGGTCAGATCACTCTGTTCGATGAGCGCATCGTTAACCGCCCTTACGGTAAGCAGATACTGGACTCCATGCCACCCTACAGCCGTGAAATATTTGAGCTGGATATTTCTGACTGAACCAGTAGGGCCTGTTATCGTCTGGAGCGCTTCTTCAGGCGAGAGAAAAAATAGCCTGCACCAGCGCCGAAAACTGCACCGATCAGCGAAGTAACGAGCACACTTCCCAGGATGGGACCCAATCCCACGCCGACGATCAGACCCACGGTGATGCAGAGCGCATAGGTTCCCCGCACGGCACTCTTGGTTGCTTTCCTGGATTTCGATTTACTGGACATAGGTTAATCTCCAATTACGGTTAATTTATACGGCGAACCGAATAAATTACGGTACTCAGTCGAGACGTACGCAGGGGATCGACTGCTCTTTCACCAATAGTATCCACTACATCCATGCCTTCGACCACCCTCCCGATGACGGTGTGTTTGCCGGTCAACCACGGCGAATCTTGCAGTGCTATGAAGAATTCGGGGCCGTTGCTGTCTGGACCTCGATTAGCCAGTGCCACCACGCCACGCCGGATAGGTCGGGTCGGATGATTTGTCAGGTAATTAAAACCCTGCTGTTGGTACGCTTCTTTTACTGTGAGTTGAAGTAATTCTTCGAGTACTGTGTATTGCCTCTCCAGCAGCTCAGTCTCGCTGTCGATATCCATGCTGTCATACAGGGGCTGCAATATCTGGGTTTCAAATTCGGCGCGGCCGGCGATGTTGAGCAGTGAATTGAAGCTACCATCGGCCTGCAGGGCAGGCTGTGCATCCAGGCCCAGGGCATTGGCATTGATTTCATCCGGCAATTGATCGGCCGGTGCGCCTAATGGATTGTGCTGGGGTGAACCAGCCTGAATCACAAATCCGGGAACGACACGATGGAATCGCATACCGTCGAAGTAGCGTGGGCGATAGGAAGTCTCAGTATTTGGATCGGTTATTTCGATTTCGCCCGCAGCAAGCGCCAGAAAATTTGTCACGTTAGCCGGTGCCTCGTTGGACAATAACTCCAGATAGATGTCCCCCTGGGAAGTGGATAGCAGCAGCAGGGGATTCTGGGGGTCTTCAGTGGCCTGTCGTGCGGATGCTTGATCGGCACTACCCACGGGGCCGCCTAGCGACAGCATTAGCAGAGCAAGCAGGCGAATAGTGGTGAAGCTGTAATTAGTCATGATTCTCAAGGCAGATGCCTATTGCAGCAGATGATGATCTTGCGGCAGATTTTTGGAGATCCAGATTGCCAGCTTGTGGCGCATGTTTTGTACATCTTGATGCTGGGCAGCCAGTGGCTGGATAACTTTGTCTTTAACCAATAACAAGTAGATCGCCCGTGTCTTCAAGTCTATGTGATCAGTCGCCTCGAACTTGCCGGCTCCCCGTGCTTCGAAATAACGTGAGCCGACTCGAATCGCCTCCTTCAAGAGCTCTGCTTCATTTCTGATTTTTTTAAGACTCATGACCTTTCCTGGCAGGCAGTGTCATCCAGCTGCTTTTTAATGCTCAGTTTTGTCAACATTTTCCAATCGCTGTTGGTGGTCGCAGTGCAAGAATTGTATGGGCAAAGAGGCAGTCCACGCAAATTATCAGTCTGGCATTGCCACGCCCTACACGAGTCTGACAATTCCGCGTGATACAGCTATGTCGAGCTATCAGGTAGGGTTTTCGACTGAAAGCGAGCCAGGTCGTCGGGTGTGTCGATATCCCAGAGGATAGCTGCATCATCGACTTCCTGCTTAATCACCGAGGCCGGATGCTGCATTACTACCGGCCGACCACCGGAATCTCCGCTGAGCAGCTGTAACTCGCTGAAAAACTCACTGCCGAACCCGACGGGGTTGCCGGGATGCGAGCGGTAAGTTGGTATGACAATGTTATCCGTACTGAGGTTTTCGGCGAGGCTGAAGTAGGTGCGTTGTTCGACAAACGGCATATCTGCCAGACAAATCAGGCAGGCATCCCAGTGCTGGACCAGACTAATGCCAAAGGCCAATGTAGCCCCCATGCCTTTTTCAGCCCTATCGAAAGCATGTATGTCCAGATCAGCGGCCGTAAGCTTCGACACTAATTCGGGGCGGGTAACGACGGTTACCGCACTAACCGCTGCGCGAATGCGCTGTAGTGTCTCTGCAAATACCGTATGACCATTGTTAAGCTCGGCGCATAGCTTGATACTGCCATACCGGCTGCTAAAACCGGCGGCCAAAACCAGGGCGCCTACTTTAGCAGCCATGATGAGACAGGTTTTCCGAGGCAAAAAAATGTCGTTGCCATTGCTGACAACGACAAACCGAGATAGGTACTGCTAGTGCAGGGTCTTGCTGCTCTTGCGAACGGGTTCGGTCTCCTGCTGTTTGATTTCGACGACAAAACTCTCTCTCTGCTGATTCTCGCTTGCTTGCGGTGTCTTGTTGGATTGCTGCTCGATTTCCTGGGCGGCAGCAAGCTCTTGTTGGCCGGGCTGCTCTTCTCGCTGTTGCTCTTCAATCTGGGCTCTGAGTTGCTCACTCAAATGCTGGCGAAGCCTGTTTACCACACTGGTCATCACTTCGATGGTCTGGCTCAACTGCTCGAGCGTGATCAGCGCCCGTTCAGGATCGTTGTCCAGCTGGTCCTTGTTACTCATACCGCCATTGTCCCCATAGTGGTGATTAACTTTTTGCTGCTGGTCTGTCTGCCAGGCTCGATTCCCGGTTCAATCCCAGGACAACGCACCGCCCGTCTGATACTCAATAACTCGGGTCTCGAAAAAGTTCTTTTCTTTGCGTAAATCCATGATCTCCGACATCCACGGAAAAGGATTGGCGACACCGTTGAACTGCTCCGTCAATCCGATCTGCACCAGGCGTCGATTGGCAATGAATTTGAGGTACTCTTCCATCATAGCCGCGTTCATGCCCAACACGCCGCGAGGCATGGTATCCCTGGCATATTCAATCTCCAGCTGCGTGGCCTGCAAAATCATCTGAGTCGCTTGCTCTCTCATCTCCTTATTCCATAACTCGGGATTCTCAAGTTTGATCTGGTTGATCATGTCGATGCCAAAATTCAGATGCATGGATTCATCGCGCAGGATGTACTGGAATTGCTCCGACGTACCGGTCATCTTGTTGCGCCGACCCATGGAGAGTATCTGAGTAAAGCCGCAGTAGAAGAAAATTCCTTCAAGGCAGCAATAGAATGCGATCAGGTTCTTCAACAAATCCTGGTCTGCCTCCTGAGTGCCAGTCTGGAATTTCGGATCACTCAGTGTCTGGGTGTATTTCAATCCCCAGGATGCCTTCTTGGCCACCGAGGGAATTTCATGGTACATGTTGAATATCTCGCCTTCGTCCATAGCCAGGGATTCGATGCAATACTGGTAGGCATGGGTGTGAATGGCCTCTTCAAATGCCTGGAGCAGGATGTACTGACGACATTCTGGATTGGTGATTAATCGGTAGATTGCCAGAACCAGGTTGTTAGCAACCAGCGAGTCGGCTGTTGAGAAGAAACCCAGGTTGCGCTTGACGATAAGCCGTTCATCTTCAGTCAAACCATTCGGATTCTTCCACAGCGCGATGTCTGCGTTCATGTTTATTTCCTGCGGCATCCAGTGATTGGCGCAGCCGTCCAGGTATTTCTGCCAGGCCCAGTCGTACTTGAAAGGCACCAGTTGATTAAGGTCTGCCCGACAATTAATCATGCGCTTGTCATCGACTTTTACGCGCAATTCCGAACCTTCCAATTCTTCAATTCCTGCCGTTGTGTCCAGCGATTCCAATTCGGTGATGGCCCGCTGTAGTGCATCGGTATTATTTTGTTCATCCGCGACATCCAGGCCGGATCGGTACCCCGCGGCCTGAGCGACTGGGTCGACGGGCGCCGAAGTTGCATCAAGCCTGACTGCAGGCTGCTCTATTTTGGGGGTGTTTACAGCAGCGGCAGGGGCCTCTTCCTGATTAAATTCATCCCATGACAACATTGTTTACACCTCGAATTCTATTTTCTCTAGTTTCCAGTCTCTAGCCTCTCACTGGCAGGCCTCACACTCCGGGTCATTGAGCGAGCAGGCCGCGGGTACCGCTGCAGCTTCATTGGAAACCTTGTTCAGTGTGGTATCCGAGATAGTTGATTTCTCGGTGGTAGTGGCTGCCAGGGACCGTAGGTAATAGGTCGTCTTTAAGCCGCGCAGCCAGGCCATGCGATAGGTGATATCCAGTTTCTTGCCACTGGCACCAGCGACATAGAGGTTCAGAGACTGGGCCTGATCGATCCATTTTTGACGTCGGCTGGCGGCATCGACCAACCAGCGAGGCTCAATCTCGAATGATGTGGCATAGATCTGTTTAATCTCTTCGGGGACCCGATCGATTTTCTGCACGCTACCCTCGTAATACTTCAGGTCGTTGACCATGACCCCATCCCACAGCTTAAGTTCTTTAAGGTCATTAACGAGGAAGGGATTCACTACAGTGAACTCGCCTGACAAATTGGATTTCACGTACAGGTTCTGATAAGTCGGCTCGATTGATTGGGACACCCCGCTGATATTCGCTATCGTGGCGGTTGGCGCAATGGCAAGCACGTTGGAATTACGCATGCCATTCTGACTGATGCGCTCTCTCAGTCCATCCCAGTCGAGACGCTGCTCCATGTTGACGTCGAAAAACTCTTCTCCTCTGGCCTGCTGCAGCAGCTTCAGAGAATCGATAGGCAGAATGCCCTGATCCCAGAGGGACCCCTCAAAGGATTCGTAGCGGCCACGTTCTTCAGCCAGTTCAGTAGAAGCGCTAATCGCGTAATAGCTGACCATCTCCATGGATACGTCGGCGAATGTCACGGCCTGCTCAGAGGCATAGGGAATGCGCTGCGTGTACAAGGCGTCCTGGAAGCCCATGACTCCCATGCCGATCGGTCGGTGCTTCAGGTTTGAATTTTCCGCCTGCTGGACCGAGTAATAGTTAATGTCGATGACATTGTCGAGCATTCTCACCGCCGTGGTGATTGTGCGCCGCAGTTTCTCCTGGTTAAGGCCGTGCTCATCCACGTGATTAACCAGGTTCACCGAACCGAGGTTACACACGGCTATTTCGTCCTGGCTGGTATTCAGGGTGATTTCAGTGCACAGGTTGGATGAGTGAATAGTGCCGACGTGCTGCTGCGGCGACCTGACATTGCAGGCGTCCTTGAAGGTAATCCACGGGTGCCCGGTTTCGAACAACATGGAGATCATCTTGCGCCACAGGTCGCAGGCTTTAATGGTCTTACAGGGTTTGATCTCTCCCGCTGCCGCCTTGCGTTCATATTCCTGGTAGGCGTCTTCGAAGGCTTTGCCGTGTAGATCGTGTAGCTCGGGTACAGTATTGGGTGAGAACAGGGTCCATTCCTGGTCATTAAAGACGCGCTTCATGAACAGGTCGGGAATCCAATTCGCGGTGTTCATGTCATGGGCGCGGCGTCGGTCGTCACCGGTGTTTTTGCGAAGCTCGAGGAATTCCTCGATATCCAGGTGCCAGGTTTCCAGGTAGGAACACACGGCGCCCTTGCGTTTACCGCCCTGATTAACAGCCACGGCAGTGTCATTGACTACCTTGAGAAAGGGTACGACACCCTGTGATTTACCATTGGTCCCCTTGATGTGTGCCCCGAGAGCTCGGACCGGGGTCCAGTCATTACCCAGACCGCCCGCCCATTTGGAAAGCATGGCGTTATCGCGAATCGCCGAATAAATGCCATGCAGATCGTCGGGTACGGTGGTGAGAAAACAGGAGGATAATTGGGGGCGCAGCGTACCTGAATTGAATAGCTGGGGTGTAGATACCATGTAATCGAAACTGGATATCAAATTGTAGAACTCGATGGCGCGTTGCTCGCGGTTATCCTCTGCCGAAGCCAGCCCCATGGCTACTCGCATGAAAAACACCTGTGGCAGCTCGAATTTGATTCCTTCACTGTGGATGAAGTAACTGTCGTACAGGGTCTGCAATCCGAGATAGGTAAACTGCTGGTCCCGCTCTGCCTTCAAAGCCTCGCCGAGTACAGTGAGATCAAATTCCAGCAGGTGAGGGGATAACAATTCCAGCTCCACCCCCTTCTCGATGTATGGCTTAAGGGTGGTGGCATAGCGATAGTGCATTTCAGACTGAGTCGCTGCATCGGTGATGCCCAGAAAACTCAGGGCTTCGGAACGCAACGTATCCATCAACAGCCTGGCCGTGACGTAAGAATAGTTCGGATCCCGCTCCACCAGCGTGCGTGCACACATAACCAGAGAGGTGCGTACGTCCTCCATCTTTACGCCAGGGTAGAGATTCTTGAGTGTCTCGTTGTAGATCGTATCGCCGGACACATCGTTCAGGCCTTCGCAGGCTTCGGTAATGATAGTGCGCAGTCGAGCCATGTCTAACAGGCCCTGTTGGCCGTCTTCGAAAGTGACGGTGATCTCGGGGTGTTTGGGTTGCTGCGCCTCCTCCTGCTGCTCGCGCAGACGGGTGTGCTCGGCCCGGTAAATCACATAACTCCTGGCGATCTTGTGCTCACCAGTGCGCATCAGGGCCAGTTCGACCTGGTCCTGTATGTCTTCGATATGGATGGTGCCTCCGGAAGGCATCCGGCGCCGGAAGATGACAGAAATCTGGCTCGCTAATTGGGCGACGGATTCATGAATTCGAGAGGAAGCTGCAGCATTACCACCTTCGACGGCCAGATAGGCCTTGGTAATGGCAACAGAAATCTTGGACTCATTATAAGCCACCACTGCCCCATTTCTTTTGATAACGCGCAGTTGCCCCGGCGTGGTTGATACCACTGTAATTGCGTCGTCATCTTTGGGAGTAGCGGTTTGAGGAGAGTCACCTGTTGTTCGTACATCAGTCTGCATTGAATACTCCGAGTGCTAACTACTTTGTGTTCTTGTTTGTATTGGATCTTGCTTGTTATCCGGGCGCGGTTTACGCTTGGCCGGACTGACCGTCACTACGGGGATGAAGGCGCTGGCTAAGATTTAGTCCTGCGAGTTAACCCTATCCTGACTAGAACCGCTGGCGATCAATCACCCCAAAGTTCACAGTCAGCAATCCCCGTCTGCCTGAGACCGTATACGAAATCCAACCCATCGGATTTCATATGCAGCTGCCAGGCAGCGTTAAAGCCATATACTATATATTGTGTTTTTGCAGCTGGACTTTAATTGTTTTTTTGAATGAGCCGAGAACACGTGGATTCCCCAGAAACAATCTAAAATAACCGGGTTATCTCCCCCAGTTTTTATCAAGTGCTCTTCTTGTTATTAGCCTCGAGCACTGCCCCTAAGCACCCGATTTTTCAAATTATTTTAACCAACGCACACAGTAAGAGAAGGCCTTGATTTACGCTCTACTAATACAACATATAGACAAGCTATAAATCACCAACACAAGATAATGCGGTTATAGGGTGAATGCAAGTGATTTCTTTGTGTGTTTATTGTGGGTAAATTGTGAATAGCTTGTTGTTGTTATAGGAAAAATCCAATTGTTGGGGTGTAGGTCGGGGTGCTGGGATTGTTGCTCAAAATCTGTTCGGAAATCGCTTAAAACTTGTTCAGAATTGAGGCTGGGAAAGCAGCAACATCTCTCAACAGGCAAACCACAATATGTTGTGGTTTGCCGTCAGTTGAAAATTGTCGAGAAATCAGAGAGAAATCACCACATCCGTCAGTGTGCCAGCAATGTTTCCAGCAAGGCCTTCTGCGAATGCATGCGATTCTCCGCCTCGTCCCAGACGACGCTGTCGGGGGCGTCAAGCACCTGAGCGCTAACTTCTTCGCCGCGGTGCGCGGGCAGGCAGTGCATGAATAGCGCATCACTGTTGGCTAAAGCCATCAAATCGGGGGTGACTTCATAGTCAGCGAAAGCTTGCTGGCGTTTGAGCTGTTCGGCTTCCTGGCCCATGGAGGCCCACACATCCGTTACTACCAGGTCTACATCTTTAACGGCCTGCTTTGGATCATGCAGCACCGAGACTCTCTCGCCACCAGCGGAGACGAGTTCCGCTTTGGGTTCGAATTCGGGGGGGCAAGCGATGAGCAGCTCGAAATCGAAGACTGCGGCAGCGTTGATATAGGATTGGCACATGTTATTGCCGTCTCCAATCCAGGCAACCCGGCGTCCGCTAATCGCACCTCGGTGTTCGATGAAAGTTTGCATATCCGCCAGTAGCTGACAGGGGTGAAAATCGTCGCTGAGAGCATTGATAATCGGCACTTGCGAGTGTGCTGCAAACTGCTCAAGCTTGGCATGTTCGAAAGTGCGGATGGCCAGGCAATCAACCATGCGTGACAATACTTGGGCGGTGTCTGAAATTGGTTCTCCACGTCCCAGCTGAGAGTCAGAAGTGGCGAGGAATAGCGAGGCACCCTGCATCTGCGTCATGGCGACTTCGAAGGCAGCCCGGGTCCGTGTTGAAGATTTTTCGAAGATCAGGCCGAGGGTCTTGCGCGCCTGGCTGCCAGCCAGTGAGGGATCCCGTTTCAATTCGATGGCCCGTTCAACGATGCCCAGTACGTCTGCACGCGGCAGGTCCAACAGGGTTAGGAAATGCTGCACACTCATAGTCGTTCGTTACCTTTCAGAAAGCAAAAAGGGCAGCTCGCGCTACCCAGTGAAGAGGGACATTTTAGCCAGTTCTTTATCACGGAGCAATGGTGGATGAAGGGCGCGGCTTCTCTAATTGTGTTTACTGCGGCCTTTCGCTAGGCTCTGTGGCGTAATGAGTGAGCTGTATGCCATGCAACAGATGAATGCCATAGAACTGAAGTTGTTCTCCAGCCGGGTGTCTGCTATCTGTGAGGAGATGGGTCTGGTACTGAGGCGTGCGGCTTTCTCACCCAACATCAAGGATCGTCTGGATTTCTCCTGTGCCCTGTTCGGCGCCAATGGCGAGTTGTTCGCCCAGGCCGATCATATGCCGGTGCACCTGGGAAGCATGGCGTTCGCGATGGGATCGGTGGTTAAGGACAGGAATTGGCAGCCCGATGACATGTTGGTCCTCAATGATCCGTTCCTGGGTGGTACTCATCTTCCCGACGTAACGCTGATCGCACCGGTTTTTACCACCGATGATGGCGAGTTGGTCGGCTTCGTGGCTAACCGTGCGCATCATGCCAATATCGGTTGTGACACACCGGGCTCGATGCCGCTATCAAAGAGCCTGGAGGAAGAAGGCATCATCATCCCACCTACCTGGTTACTGCGGCGGGGTGAGCTACAGCCCGGCACAGGTCACCTGCCGGGTGTCGTCGGCGGCGAACTGCATGGCGACTTTGCCGCCCAGGCAGGTGCCGCCCAGATCGGCGTACTGCGTCTGCAGCAGCTCATTGCACGAATGGGCCAGCGGCATTATGCGCAGGGGATGAAGCAACTTAACGACTATGCCGATCGCATCGCCGCGCACACCATAGCGACGCTGCAATCCGGCTGTTACAGCTTCGAGGACTTCCTGGATGACGATGGCTGTGGCACCCGCGATATCACACTTAAGCTAAAGCTGAGCATCGTCGTAGAGGCGGTAGAGCTGGATTTGACCGAGTCAGCAGGCATGGTTGCGGGCAATCTGAATTGCCCGGAGTCGGTAGTAGCGGCCGCAGCTTATTACTGTTTCCGCTGTTTGATGCCCGATGAAGCTCCGGCTTGTGAAGGGCTGTTCAGGCGTATCCGCATCAGCACCCGCGCCGGATCCATAGTAAATGCCCGGCGACCCGCCGCAGTCGCTGCTGGTAACGTAGAGACTTCGACCCGTCTGGTAGATCTGGTGTTCGGGGCTCTCGCAAAAGCCTTACCAGAACGAATTCCCGCCGCCAGTCAGGGCACTATGAATAATGTCGCTATGGGCTACATCGATCTCGCAGCAGGAACTCGCTGGGATTATTACGAAACCGTGGCCGGTGGGCTCGGTGCCGGGCCGCACCATGCCGGCCTGGATGCGGTGCATAGCCATATGACCAACACCCTCAACACGCCAGTGGAGAGTCTGGAGATGCACTATCCTCTGCGCGTGCGCCGCTATGCTATCCGGCGCAATAGCGGAGGTGATGGCAGGCATCGGGGTGGTAACGGCATCGTTCGTGAATATGAATTTCTGCAAGCCACCCAACTCAGCCTGTTGAGTGAGCGGCGTCGCTTCGAACCTTGGGGCTTACAGGGAGGCGGCAACGGAGCGCGGGGCCAGAACCTGCTGAACGGCAAAGAGCTGCCAGGTAAGTGTACGCTGGACGTGGCAGCAGGCGATCGATTGAATGTCAGCACGCCCGGTGGCGGTGGCTGGGGTTCGCCTGATGATGATTAGTATTAGTCCGGGCCTCTGTAAAATCTGACGGATCGGGAGTCACTTTGCCCTGCATAGCTGACAAGCCCCAAGGCTTCGATGTAAACTTGCGCTCCCTGTCATTGAACTGAGAAAGTCGAGGCTGTTGGACATGAGTGAAGAAGGCACAACCGAACAAACCATCAAAGACCAGATTGAAAGCAACAGTATCCTGCTCTATATGAAAGGCAATCCTGAGCAGCCCCAGTGTGGATTTTCGGCTCAGGTTACTCAGGTATTGATGGCCTGCGGTAAGCGTTTTGCCTATGTCGATATCCTCAGTAATCCAGAGATTCGTACCACCTTGCCTAAGGTCTCCAATTGGCCAACATTTCCACAATTGTATATTGATGGAGAATTGGTCGGTGGCTGTGACATCGTCGCCGAGATGTATGAGAAAGGCGAATTGCAACCCATGGTCGAAGCCGCCGGGGGCGAATCTGAGCAGCCGGAGAGTGAGGCTGAGGGTTAAGTAAGCAAGCTGAAAGTGCCAGGTGTCTTTCTAAGGATGCCGGTACCAGTGCCTTTAATGCGGGATGGGCCAGCCGCCCAGTTCCTTCCACCGATTGACTATGCCACAGAAAAGCTCCGCTGTTTTTTCGGCATCATACCTCGCCGAATGAGCTTGGCGATCATCAAATTCAATTCTGGCAACCTCACAAGCCCGCGATAATACGGTTTGACCATAAGCCAGCCCGCTCAGGCTGGCCGTATCGAATGATGAAAATGGATGAAACGGGTTGCGTTTTAACTTGTGCCGTTCGCTGGCGGCATTGATGAATCCATGATCGAAGTGAGCGTTGTGGCCGACCAGAATAGCCCGCTTGCATCCGTTACTTTTCATCGCGTCTCGCACCAGTTTGAACATGGTTTGAAAGACTTCTTTCTCTGCGCGAGCGATGCGTAATGGATGGTAGGGATCGATGCCGGTGAATTTAAGGGCGGCCTCCTCGATGTTAGCGCCTTCGAAGGGGATCACACGGTGGAAATAGGTCTGATCGATAGCCAGGGTGCCTACCTCATCCATCGCCAGGATGACGGCAGCTACCTCGAGGATGGCATCGGTGCTGGAATTGAAGCCGCCGGTTTCCACATCGATGACTACTGGCAAATAGGTTCGAAATCGATTCGCCAGGAGAGATGCGTTGTCGCTATCAGTCATCTACGCACCACTTCCACTTTATGCGCACCCCCGCCACGTTATACGCATCTCTGCCACTTCAAGAGTTGGATTCGAGTTGCCAGGCAATTGTGTCGCCGGCTCTGATTGGAACCACTACATCGCCTGCCAGTCTATATTCAGACGGCATATGCCAATCCTTACGTAGCAGTGTGATTGATGACTGATTGTGTGGTAGTCCATAAAAATCGGCGCCGTAGAAGCTGGCAAAGGCTTCGAGCTTGTCCAGAGCTGCATGGCTGTCGAATACTTCAGCATAAAGTTCGATCGCAGCGGGCGCGGAATAGATTCCCGCGCAACTACAATCAGTCTCTTTGCTAGCCCTGCCGTGTGGGGCCGAGTCTGTGCCGAGGAAAAAACTGGGGTTTCCACTAATAGCGGCTTCGATCAGCGCCTGCTGATGGCTGCTTCTTTTTAACAGGGGAAGGCAATAAAAGTGCGGACTGATCCCTCCCGCTAACAGATCATTCCTGTTATAGAGCAGGTGATGTGCCGTAATAGTCGCCGCTATGTTGGCGGGTTGTTGTTGGACGAAATCCACAGCATGGCTGGTGGTGATGTGCTCGAGAACCAGCTTCAGTGTAGGATAGTGCCTTATCAGCGGCTGCAGGATAGTCTGGATAAACTGCCGCTCTCGATCGAATATATCGATACAATGATCGGTGACCTCGCCATGCACTAGCAGTGGCATGTCGTGTTCTATCATGCGCTCAATGACCGGGTAGATCCTGCTTATTTCAGTCACGCCATTGTCGGAATTGGTGGTGGCACCTGCCGGGTAATATTTAACGGCGACCACGCAATCTGTCTCTCGGGCTTTGTCGATTTCCTGCGGTGACAATGAGTCGGTCAGATACAACGTCATCAGCGGCTGGAATCGATTTGCCTGCGGAACGTAGCTCAATATCCTGTCCCGATAGTCCAGAGCTGCGTCTACACTGGTAACTGGGGATTTCAGATTCGGCATGGTGATCGCACGGCCGAAGCATCGGGCGCTATGCGGTACTGTGGTGTGCAGGGCCTCATCGTCACGCAAATGCAAATGCCAATCATCTGGTAGGGTGAGGCTTAGAGAATCAGAATTCATTGCTGCTGCGCTTTAGCTGAGAACCGCTGTATTGTAGCCGATTACGGAAACCAGCTGAAATAAAGTCCGGCCATACCTCTGCCTGATCCTCGCGCTTGTTTCAGCAGCCGGCGGACGAATGGTTGCGACCCATTGTGTGCTGGCCGGGTGATGATGCTAGAATACGCGTCTTTTTTTTCCGGATCACAGAGGCCAGCTTCGATGGCTTGCTTTAGACAGATCCGATGGTTCAGCAACCGGGAGTTCCGCTATCAGGTAGAGGAACGCTCTATGTTGCGGGGGTAACTACATGAGTGGAATCGACAAGGTAGTATTGGCGTATTCGGGTGGTCTCGATACCTCCGTTATTGCCAAATGGCTACAGCAGACCTACGGCTGTGAGGTCGTCACGTTTACTGCCGATATCGGCCAGGGTGAAGAGCTTGAGCCAGCCCGCGCCAAGGCAGAAGCCATGGGCATCGAGGAGATCTACATCGAGGATCTTCGGGAAGAGTTCGTGCGCGATTTTGTGAATCCCATGTTTCGTGCCAATGCCCTTTATGAGGGTGAGTACCTGTTGGGCACCTCCATAGCCCGGCCGTTGATCGCCAAACGACTGATTGAAATTGCTGCCGAAACCGGTGGTGACGCAATCTCACACGGTGCCACCGGCAAGGGTAACGACCAGGTACGATTCGAACTTGGGGCCTATGCACTGAGCCCGTCCATCAAGATCATCGCCCCGTGGCGAGAATGGGACCTCACTTCAAGGGATCATTTGCTGGCATATTGCGACGAACACGGCATTCCAGTGGAAAAGAAGCTCGGCACCAAGTCTCCCTACTCTATGGATGCAAACCTGCTGCATATCTCCTACGAGGGAGACATTCTCGAAGATCCCGCTGCTGAGCCGGAAGAGACCATGTGGTTGTGGACGGTTTCTCCAGAAGAGGCGCCGGATAAGCCAAGCTATCTGGAACTGGATTATGTGAAGGGTGACATAGTGGCAATCGATGGTGAAAGGATCTCACCTGCAGAAGTACTGAGTAAGTTAAATCAGCTAGCGGGTGCCAATGGTATCGGGCGGGCCGATATCGTCGAAAACCGCTATGTCGGCATGAAATCCCGTGGCTGCTATGAGACTCCGGGTGGCAGCGTTATGTTGAAAGGGCATCGTGCCATGGAGTCACTTACCCTCGATCGTGAATTGGCTCACCTCAAGGATGAACTGATGCCTCGTTATGCTTCTCTGGTGTACAACGGGTACTGGTGGTCACCGGAACGCCTGGCCCTGCAAGCGTTGATCGACTATTCACAGGAGTATGTGAATGGCAAGGTGCGGCTGAAGTTATATAAGGGCAATGTCATAGTCGTAGGGAGAGAGTCTGACGATTCTCTCTTCGATGAGGCAATCGCCACCTTTGAAGATGATGCCGGCGCCTATAATCAGGCCGATGCCGCTGGATTCATCAAATTGAATGCGCTGCGCATGCGGATTGCCGCGCTGAAGGGCCGCAAATAGTCGCCAGTTGCGCGGGGATTAGTCTTCGACCTTGTGCTTGTACTCGCACAGGTCTTCGATGATGCAGGCGCCGCATCTGGGTTTCCTCGCCAGGCACACATAGCGACCGTGCAGTATCAGCCAGTGGTGCGCATCCAGTAGGAATTCTTCCGGAACCCCTCGCAACAGCCGTTTTTCCACTTCCAGCACATTCTTGCCCGGGGCGATCGCGGTCCGGTTGGATACTCTGAATATATGGGTGTCCACGGCCATGGTTGGCTGCCGAAAAGCAGTATTGAGTACCACATTGGCTGTCTTGCGGCCGACACCCGGCAGGGCTTCCAGGTCCTCCCGGTTGTCCGGCACGGTGGACTGGTGATTTTCGACGAGCATGGCGCAGGTCTTGATGATATTGGCCGACTTGGTGTTGAACAATCCAATCGTCCGGATGTATGTCTTCAATCCATTAATCCCCAGGGCAAGCATCGCCTCTGGAGTATTGGCGACTGCATAGAGTTTCCGCGTCGCCTTGTTCACACTGATATCGGTTGCCTGTGCGGACAGGATGACAGAGATGAGCAATTCGAAATTGCTGGAGAATACCAACTCGGTAGTAGGAGCGGGGTCTGCAGCCCGCAATCTATGGAATATTTCAATGCGCTTTTGTTTGTTCATGTCATTGTTGATCCAGCTAAGCGGGACTGTTCATAAGAGGATCCCTAGCTTATTCGGTAAGCCGGGCTCTTTGAGCAGGCTCGATCGCGGTTTCGTCAGGCCGTTCGCCTCGGCCGAGCCGGTCGTCCAGCCAGTTCTTGGCGGCGATCATCAGGCCCAGGACAAATAGTGCACCGGGCTGCAAGCCGATTATCCTGAATGGCTTCATAGTCTGACTGTCCGTTACCAGATTGGGAGCATCGATTGCGTTGGAGGGCATTAGCAGCTGCCAGTCATGTAACAGCGTGCCGCCAGCCAGCAGCTCCCGCAGGCCAGCCAACACCAATAACACCAGCACGAATCCGGCGCCCATCCGTATAGCCTCAGCCAGACATGTCGAGAGGCGCTGCTCAGTGCGGTGTTTTTCCAACTGCACGATAATGGCGATATTGCAGCAGATCAGGGGAACATAAATTCCCAACTCCCTGTATAGCGGGAAGAATTGCCACTGCATGAAAGTGTCAACAAGCGTGGTGTGAGTGGCCAGGATTAGCAAGTACCACACAAAGCGCCATGTGTCACTGATAAACTGTCTGTGTAGAAAGGCAGTGATGCTGGAGAAGACTAAGGTTACCAGAGTTGCGATTCCCAGGCCCAAGCCATTTACTGCTGTCGTTGAAACCGCCAGTACAGGGCTTAGTCCCAACATCTGCACCAGCACGGGGTTATTGCGCCACAGATCTGTTGCTTGCATAACACGTTGGTCTAGTTCGCTCACTAACCAGTCCTCCGCTTTTCACCCAGCAATGGAGCCCTCTGGTGGCCATAAACGCGGGGTCGCAAATAGTGATCCAGCAGAGGTGCGCAAAAATTGCCGAACAACACCGCGATGGCTATTGAGTCGACGTAGCTGCCCCAGACTCGAATGGTGTAAATGGAAACTCCGATAATGATGCCGTAAACAATGCGACCGAGGTTGCTAGTGGCGGCGCTGACAGGGTCGGTGGCGATGAAAAACGCGCCGATCATCGTCGCACTGCCAAATAGATGTAGATAGGTGGTGCCGACTATTGATGTGCTACCCGGCGCATACATGAGCAAAGAGAGCAGCGTAACGGTGCCAATAATGCTGACCGGGATATGCCAGCTGATGATGCGCTTGTAAAGTAACAGTAAGCCGCCCAGCAGGTAACCTGTATTCACCATCTCCCAGCCGGTGTCCGAGCTACGGGCAAACAGTGGCAGGTCCGTATCCCTTGCCGTCAGCAGCGCGTTCTGCGCCGCCATTTTGGACTCTATCAGGGGTGTCGCCATAGCCAGACCATCGATCGTTGCCTGAACCGTTGCCGCATCGGCCGCCAGGAATGGAAAGCTGAGTAACATCGATTGCCGCAGACCTTGCCAGCCTAGTGGTGAAAAGTTTGCCGCGTCTACTATCGCGTCACTCGGTATATGCCAGCTGGTCATTTGCAGAGGGAATGACAGCAATAAAAACAGGTAGCCGCACATCGCCGGGTTGAAGGCATTCTGGCCCAGACCGCCATAGGCATGCTTGCCGATCACGATTGCGAAGGCTATACCCGCCAGCACCAGCCACCACGGCGAACCGGGCGGCATGGCTATGCCGAATAGCACTGCCGTGACCAGTGCGCTGTTGTCACTAAGATAAAACTTCAGATCACGCTTGCGAAGTGTCAGCAACATCGCTTCCAGCACCATGGCCGCCAGCACAGCCAAGGTAATGTTGATGATGATTCCATAGCCGAAGAACCAGGTTCCGATACCCACCCCTGGCAGACAGGCGGCAATCACCAGCAGCATGAGTCTGTTTGTCTCTAGCTGGCCGTGTTGCATCGGCGAACTGGTAAGGGCAATGGTCATCTAATGCCTTTCCTGGTCTGACTCTCGTGAGCTGGCAATCGTATTACGGCGCCGAGTTGCGACGCGTTCGACGGCAGCAGCAATCTCCTGGCGTGCTTTGTCCCTGGAAAATCCGCGCGCTTGATGTGCTGCCTCGGGAGCAATTCGATGCGCTCGCTCTTCCTCCTGTAACCCATCTGCTTCCTCCTTTAGACGATACTGATGAAATTGAAAGCGGCGCTGCCAGTGCGCACTGAGTTGCCTTTGCTGGTCTCGGCTCGATATTGCCTGTTTGCTGGCTCGATAGTACTGCACCAGTGGTATATGGCTCGGGCACACATAGTCACAGGCGCCACATTCGATGCAGTCGGCCAAATTCAGTTGCTCGAGCTGCTCCAGATTCTGGTTGCGGGAATAGGCATAGAGTTGCTGAGGCAGTAAGCGGGCAGGGCAGGCAGTGGCACAAAAGCCACACCGGATACAGGCTTGTTCAGGTTTTGCTTCGGGAAACTCAGCCCTTGATTTCGCGATCAGACAATTGCTGGTCTTGATAAGCGGTACGTCTGTGCGAACAAGTTCCAGCCCCATGAGAGAGCCCCCCATGATGCTGCCGGTGTGCCGGGATTCCTCGATTCCACACAATTCAAACATAAAGGAGACAGGTGTCCCAATTAAGGCTTCGAAATTCTTGGGCGTCTGCAGAGGAGTTCCGGTTAGCGTGGTAATGCGGCTGATGCAGGGTTTGCCTTCGGTGATCGCATCGTGGACAGCATAGGCAGTTCCGGCATTCTGAACCAGCACACCGATATCCATTGGTAATGCATCATGGGGGACTTCCAGACCGGTAACTGCCTGAATGATCTGCTTCTCTCCACCGATGGGGTATTTGGTAGGCAGTTCCAGTAGCTCAACGGAACTGGATTCAAGGGAGTGTCTCAGTTGCTTCAACGCATCGTGCTTGTCCTGTTCGATCGCGATGACGCAGCGATCGGCCAGACAGATCGATTGCAGAATCTCCGCGCCGCTAACGACCGCCGCTGCGCGCTCCCTGATCAGCGCCTCGTCGGCACTGATATATGGCTCGCATTCTGCGCCGTTTATTATGAGTAGCTCGATCCCTCGTTCGATACTGCTGCGCAGTTTTTCTGCAGTGGGAAAACCGGCACCGCCCAGTCCGCAGATGCCCGCGGCATTTACTCGCTCGAGAAGTTGCCAGTGACTCAATGCACGATGGTCCGGCAGCAGCAGCAAGGCGATGGCATTGTCTACGCCATCTGCACGCAGGAGTATACAGCGTTGACTCTGTTTGCCATGACCCGGGACCGGAGCATCGGTGATGGCCGCTATCTCACCCGAAGTAGGAGCATGCACGGGAACACTTAGAGGGCCTTCGGCTGCGGCGAGCAATTGATACTTAAGTACCTGGTCGCCCACATTAACAATTGGTGCGGCAGGCGAGCCCTGGTGCTGCAAAAGTGGCAGAATCAGCATTTCGGGAATCGGGGCAGGCATTATGCGGGAACGCAGAGAGCGGGCCTTAAGAGCGAGTGGTTTAATTCCTCCAAAAATTCTGTGAGCTCTAAGCTTCCTCGCAATTTTACGGCTGTGCTGCAGCTGGTTCATAACGCAGAATCCAGCTTCGAGTAAGCACCGATTACTGTACTTGGAAGCGTCCATTCAAACGTGGCTGGACTGGAAATAGCGAGCATGTCGATGCAATCCACCGGGCAAGGTTCAACGCAGAGATCACAGCCGCTACACTCCTTTTCGATGACGGTATGCATGAGTTTCGAGCCACCGATAATGGCATCGATCGGACAGGCCTGGATGCATTTCGTGCACCCCACACACTCCGCTTCTCGAATGGCAGCCACGGCGAAAGATTTAAACTCGCCGTGTGCAGGATTCAATGGCGAGGGAGCTCTATTTAAGAGCTTTGCCAGTCTGACGATAGTCTCTGTTCCACCCGGCGGACACTTATTGATCGATTCGCCCCGGCAGATTTCTCGGGCATAGGGCAGACAGCCCGGATAGCCACATTGTCCGCATTGCGTCTGTGGCAATAAATAGTTGACTCGGTCGACTACGGACCTTTGCTGCACACGTTGCTGCCGCAACCAGCGCCAGATTTTCAAGCCCAGCACAATTAATGTCGACAAACCCAGCAGCCACAACAATGCCTGAATAGATACCCAATCGACTAGTGGATAAGTCACTAGACCAGTCCTGCGAAGCCAAGCAGGCACATGGCAATAATGCCGGCACTGATCAGGTTGATCGGATAACCACGAAAGGGTGCAGGCAGGTCGGCAGTTTCCAGGCGTTGTCTTAGAGCCGCAAATCCAATCAGGACAAATGCAAATCCTGCTGCCGCGCCGAGGCTGTAGGCAAAGGATTCTGCAATTGACAGTACACTCACGCTATTTATAAGTGAGATACCAATGACCGCGCTGTTTCCGCCTACCAGGTAAAACGCGAATCGATGACGTTGCATCGATAGGGCGTAGTAGTGCTCTACCAAAATGCCAAGTCCTGTGCAGATACTCGAACTGATGCCTATAAATACGATGAGCTTCAGATTCTCGAGTCCCAGTGGCGCGAGTACGCTGCGATACAGCAGCAAGTTAATAAAGGAAGCCAGAAACAAGACCAGGAAGCTGAGCAATGCCAGCTCTAATGCACTGCGCAGGCGATTACTGTATGCAAACAGCGAAGATACTCCCAGGAACTGTACCAGGATGACATTGTTGACTAGCGCGGCGGCAACGATGGTGCTCAGAAGAGTAGACAAGGACTGGAATATCTCCGGCGATTAGCTAAGATTTTTTTACGCCGAGGATTTTAGCACGCTTGCCCGTGACGAGAACCCGCGAGTGCCCAGCGAGACAGATTAGAAAAAGTGATAATCGCTACAGTGTTGATTAATCTTCGAACAAGCCAGCCGAATGCGTAGCGGGGATTCGATACTGGCTGAGAATCCGAGCTTCACTGGCCAACGCAGTCTCATGGTTGATGACCAATTGATATCCGTTCTTGTTTTCGAACACGACATTTTCCAGTGTATTATTTTTGAGCGCCTGGGAGAATTGAGTGAAGTCACGCACCGGTTCACCGTTGATTCGCTCCACAACCCAGTTGCGCCAGTCGTGGTAACCCAGGTTTACATCTGCAGCCAACACCTGCAAGGCAACTACCAGTTCGCGCTGTTCGGGTGAACTCCATTCGTTGCGCGCCTGTAACAGGCTTACAGGTGCAGTCCGTCCCCAGTCATTACCCCATCTCTTTATTAGATTCATGTTCAGGGGTACAAACAGGATGCCACCATAGATGTAATACTCAGGGACCATATCAAATTGTTCACCTGCTACCAGGCTGTAGCTATCCATGCCACGTTCAGCGAGCAAACTTATGGTGGCTTTTTCTCCATGACGGGAATAGGTTATGGCAATGGACTCGTTGATATGATGTAAATCGATAGCATGCTTGTAGTCGGTGAGCAAATCCTCAGAAAGCTTGATGGTGCCATCATCGGCGATCTTGAAGTCGTCGATCTGCAGGATGACATCATTCTCTTGCAGAATTCCTTCGGCAGGGGATCCCTCGAAGACTTTGATTACCAGAACACCGTCCTGATCTTTGTCCAGCCCGTAGGCGGCTTTTGCAGAGGGGCTGTCCAGAGTCTGGGTTCTGAATCCAAGATCGGGAAACCCGTCCCGTACGCCATCCTCGCTATCGACGAGCACATGCCGAATGATGCTGGGAGGTACAAAATAACCGAGATTCTCTGCACGGCCACCACTATTCGCCTGCATCACTACACCAACGATCTGTTGATCGACGATTACCGGCCCGCCGCTGTTGCCAGGATTAATCGCGGCGTCTATTTGACCCGCCAGAAGGTAGGCACCGGCATGGGCATAAACCTGTTGCTCAACTCGGGAAAGAATCCCCTTGGTAATACTGAGCGACTTGCCACCCATTGGATAGCCGTACACGGAGACTTCCTGTAACGGATCGGGTAGATTTCCGATGGCGAGGGGCTTCAGGTCGCTGAAGAATCCCGCTTCATCTACGGTGATCAGTGCGAGATCAGCTTCGTGCGAGATGAACGACACGCGTGCCTGGTAACGCCTCGCGTCATTATGCTTCTGGGCCTGTACATAGCTGGCATTGGCGACTACATGTGCATTAGTAAGTATCTGATTGCCGATTATTACTGCGCCGGATCCACTGCTCTGCCGGGGTGTTAACAATCGCCAGGGGGTAAAGTAGTCGGGTGCGGCCTGGGTCGTGTAGATCTTGATTACCGAGTCTTCGATGTCGCGAATTTGACTGGGCTGTGCAAGCCCCAAGGTAGAGCAAGTCAATAGCAGCATCGCCAGACAGGATCGATACACGCCGCTGGTGCATCGTTTGCTAACATTCTTGCTATTGTGCATAAACGTTCGACTCACTGCTTGTTGACTGGGCTGGTCCTAAATCATGATGGATCCAGGCTACTGATATGCCTGTAAAATCGCCTGCTCAAGCTTATTACTTTCGTCAGCTAAGCGCCAGCGCACCGTGCTTATCACTGTATCACTGCAAGACCGTAAAACCTGAAGGAATTGTTCAGAGGGTCCCTACATGTCAGCGCCTTAGCTCATTGAGCTGTAGCAGCCTCAACTAATGCGCATACCTGGCTCGGCGCCACTGTGGGGTTGCAATAACCAGATGGCCTCACCACCGGGTCCAGCGGCCAGTATCATGCCCTCGGAAACACCGAATTTCATCTTGCGGGGCTGCAGATTGGCGACCAGTACGGTGAGTTGACCGACCAGGTCTTCCGGCTTGTAGGCAGACTTGATGCCGGAAAACACCGTTCGGGTGAGCGCTGCACCGTTTCTGTCCAACCCAACGTCCAGCTGTAACTTTAATAGTTTGTCGGCACCGTCGACATGCTCCGCCGTGATAATTCTGGCGACTCGCAGATCCACCCTGGCAAAGTCATCCAATACAATTTCAGATTCCAGTCCGCTCTCATCCGATTGCACCTTTGTCTCCTGTATTTGTTGTGCCGCAAACTCCTGCTGGCTTGCGGTAATCATCGCCTCTACCTTGTCGTTTTCAACCCGTGTCATCAGCGCTTGAAACTTGTTGATGCGGTGGCCGAGTAACAGCTTTTGAATATCATTCCACATGAGTGGTTCTATACCTAGAAATGCTTCGGCATCCGTGGCCATAGCCGGCAGCACCGGCTTCAGGTAGCAAATCAGCAGCCGGAAGGCATTGATGCCGGTGCTGCAAATCGCCTGCAATTCTGCCGATTGTCTGTCGGTCTTGGCAATCACCCAGGGCTGCTTGTCATTGATGTACTGGTTTGCCTTGTCCGCCAACGCCATGATCAGCCGAATCGCCTTGCCAAATTCGCGCTGGTCGAAATGCTCGGTGATATCTTGTTGCGCCGATTGAATCGTTTCTATGAGCTGCGGATTATCCAGTTCAGGGGAAAGCATCCCGTCGAATCCCTTACCGATAAACCCGGCGCAACGGCTGGCTATATTCACTACTTTCCCCACCAGGTCAGAGTTTACCCGCTGTGCGAAATCTTCCAGATTGAGATCCAGGTCGTCGATTCCAGAAGAGAGTTTTGCGGCCAGGAAATAGCGTAGATACTCTGGATTCAAATGCTTCAAATAGGTCCGTGCGTTTACGAAGGTACCGCGGGATTTCGACATCTTTGTGCCGTCGACGGTGAGGAATCCATGGGCAAAGACTGCAGTCGGAGTCCGGTAGCCCACACTGCTTAGCATGGCTGGCCAGAACAGGGTGTGAAAATTGATAATGTCCTTGCCGATGAAGTGATAGACCTCGCATTCGGAATCTGCACTCCAATAGTCATCGAAGTTATAGTCACTGCGTTGACACAGATTCTTGAAACTGGCCATATAGCCGATCGGAGCGTCCAACCATACATAAAAATATTTGCCTGGTGCTGCGGGAATTTCGAAACCGAAGTAGGGAGCGTCACGGCTTATATCCCATTCCTGTAATCCCTCATCGAGCCATTCGCTCAGCTTGTTCGCTACCGGTTCCTGCAGTGTGCCGCTGCGAGTCCAGGTCTTCAGCATGTCTTGAAAGGCGGGTAGCGTGAAGAAGAAGTGTTCCGATTCTTTTTCGATCGGAGTCGCTCCCGATATAGCGGAAGTTGGATTAATCAGTTCGGACGGGCTATAGGTCGAACCACAGGCTTCGCAATTATCACCGTATTGGTCTGCGGTTTTACACTTCGGGCAGGTGCCGGTGATATAGCGGTCCGCCAGAAATAGCTGTTTGTCCGGATCGAATAACTGATTTATGTTACGACGGGCAATATGCCCATTGGCGTCGAGTGCCAGGTAAATAGATTCAGACAGTTCCCGGTTCTCTTGCGTATGAGTCGAGTAGAAATTGTCGAACTCGATGAGGAAATCGGCATAATCCAGCCGATGTTCCCGGTTAACCCTTTCGATCAATTGCTCGGGTGGGATGCCCTGTGCTTCGGCACTAAGCATGATGGCTGTGCCGTGGGCATCGTCGGCACAGACATAGACGCAGTCATGCCCCCGCAGTTTTTGCAGTCGCACCCAGATATCCGTCTGGATAGCTTCCATCAGATGCCCCAGATGTATGCCACCATTGGCATAGGGTAGGGCGCTGGTGACAAGAATTTTTCGTTGCTTCACTTTGTTGTCCTTGACCGGATGAGGCAGGCCCGACTATTACAATTCGATCATTTCGAAGTCTGCTTTACTGACCCCACAATCCGGGCACATCCAGTCATCGCGTATTTCATCCCAACGGGTTCCAGGCACGATACCGTCGTCGGGTAAGCCCAACTCTTCGTCATAGATAAAACCGCAAACCATGCATTGCCACTTTCTCACCTGAATCCTCCACAGCTAAAGTACCAGCAAGACAGGAAGCCGAGCTAAGCGTGATTATAGCGCGATCCTGACGGCTGGCTTTATGGCATATCCAGGAGTCCGGCAAGCAACTGCTGCTCAATGCCCTATTAGAATCACGAACGTGAAATCGAATGTCGGCTGCCATCTGACAGGCAGCGCATCATACTGTAAGCATCCCATAAATTCAGCCATTTTTGCCCTCATCCTCGATTAAACCACCGGCACCAAATAACAGATGATTCAGGCGGTGATTGGTTTTATCATGCGCATGCCTTTTTTAGAGATTGCAGTAGAAAACCGGAACCCATTATGACTATCAAGTCGGATCGCTGGATAAGACAGATGGCAGCAGAACAAGGCATGATCGAGCCTTTCGAGGCCGAGCAGGTTCGTTATGTCGATGGAGACAAAGTAATCTCATACGGCACATCGAGCTATGGATACGATGTGCGCTGCGCCAGCGAGTTCAAGATCTTCACCAATGTGCATACCACCAGCGTGGTAGATCCGAAGAATTTTGATGAATCCAGCTTTGTCTCCATCGATGAATCCTGCTGCATCATCCCGCCAAACTCATTCGCCCTGGCACGTACCATCGAATATTTTCAGATTCCCAGTGATGTGCTCACGGTGTGCCTGGGCAAATCGACCTATGCCCGGTGCGGCATTATCGTCAATGTAACGCCACTGGAACCGGAGTGGGAAGGCCATGTGACACTGGAGTTCTCCAACACCACCCCACTACCAGCAAAAATCTACGCTAACGAGGGTGTCGCCCAGATGCTGTTCTACCAATCGGATGAGCAATGCGACGTGACGTATAAGCAGCGTGGTGGCAAATATATGGGCCAGATCGGAGTCACCCCGCCAAAAGGCTGACGCCTTAAAGTTCTCTCAAAGCGCTGAATCATTGGCGCTTGATACGCCAAAGCGTCAATTCCCCGGCGCTTTTAGTGCCGACAGCCCGCTGCAGAAAATCCCCTAAAATCACTAACAGCCAGCTAATACGCGACCTGCAGGTAAATCAGCGGTATCTGGCCCTGGTGTGGAACGGATATTGCTACTAAGCATCACAGTGCTGCGCCCGGAGTGAGGAGGACGTGGAAATTCTCGATCTGTTGCTCAGCACTACGGCTAAAGAATTAGTCGTCAGAATAATTTGTAAGTTTAGTAGTACAAACGAAAAAAGGAATTTAAGTGGCAAAAATAACCAGGGAGCAAGCTAGAGCATGGCAGTTAAGAGAATTTACGCAGCAGACATGCAATCGGCACAGACCAATCTCCGCGACCGTCAGGAAGCGGGTGAAGTGATTCTGGCTACTCACCAACAGGATTTTCAAGTTTGCATGAGGACAGCCAGTGGATTTGTTGACTGCGTATTTTCTAGCCGTCTTTTTCCCCATTCCAATTATTCAGTGCCAGGATTTTCGGTGCAGCGCAATGCTACAGCTCACCGACTATGGCGGATGCAGGCCGGGAAGGGAAATAGTCGGATTGCTGCCTACAGGGGTGAGAGCTAACAAAAACTTCAACCACTTAACAACGCCTGCCCAGTCAGCATTGATGGCAAGTTCCGGGCTAATGCCCGCAGGGTTGCTGTGGTTGTGAAGAGTTCATGAAAAGTTTAGCAATAAAAATGAATCGGGATGACGATAATGACTTCGGCAACGAGTGCTTCGGCATACACTAAGACTCAAACAGACGGTCCTGTAAAGCCAAGTGGTCCTACCAAGGATGACACTCTGGATGATGTAGTGGAGCGCTATGCGCCACTGGTTAAACGCATTGCTCACCATTTGTTGCTGCGCATGCCAGCCAGCGTGCAGATTGATGATCTTATCCAGTCGGGCATGATCGGCTTACTGGAAGCGGCCAAGAAATATGACGTCTCCAAGGGTGCCAGTTTCGAAACCTACGCCGGAATTCGTATCAGGGGTTCCATGTTGGATGAAGTCCGTAAGGGGGATTGGGCGCCTCGTTCGGTACACCGCAAATCCCGCAAGGTAGCCGAGGCCATCAAGGCAATTGAGGCGCGCACAGGCAAGAATGCCAAGGATCAGGAAATCGCCAGGGTACTGGAGATCGATTTGAATGCCTACTACGCGATTCTGCAGGACGCTTCCGGCAGTCGACTGTTCAGTTTCGATGACATCATGGAAGGTGATGATTCTGCAATCGAGACAGCCGCCGGTGAATTGCCGGGTCCCTGTGACGGATTCCAACGAGACACCTTCAAGGCGCACCTGTCCCATGCGATCGATGGTTTGCCCGATCGTGAGAAATTGGTCCTGGCACTGTACTACGATGAAGAACTCAACTTGAAAGAGATCGGAGAAGTCATCGGAGTCAGCGAATCACGAGTCAGTCAGATTCATAGTCAGGCTGCCATGCGTCTCAAGGCTCGCTTGTCGGATTGGAATTAGCCGCGCAGCAGAGTCTCTGGCCTGAAAATCTTGCACCGCTTGCCCCGCTGGTTTAATCCAGTCAAACCTTATCACCGCCTGTTTAATCGCGCACCGGGCAGCACGCCGGGTTAAGGCATGTTGTAGCGGCGCGTAAAAGCGTAATTCGAGCCCGGTAGTCGATAATAGAGGCTATAATCGCGCCTGCTATCGCTGCAACTCCAAGCAAACAGGAAAGCTTTATCTATGACACCTGCCTCTGTAGACACATCTGCTCAGGGTATCGCTACCCGCGCCAGTCAATCCTTGACCCGTGCGGTGATGCTCGATGGTTCCGATTTATTCTGTGAGCGTGATGACCGCATCCTGTTTGAACATCTTAGCTTCACTGTGACCGAGGGGCAGGTTTTGCAGATCAAGGGTAGTAATGGCAGCGGCAAGACCACTCTGTTGCGCATTCTTTGCGGGTTGAATGATTCCTACCAGGGCTCTATCCGCTGGTATGGGCAGGCGCTCGAAGCACAGGTGGAAGAATTTTACGGGACGCTGCTATTTATAGGACATCGAGTTGGCGTCAACAAGGTGCTTACTCCACTGGAAAATCTGCGCTGGACCTGCTCTCTGCAGCAGCAGGTCGCCGACGCGGAATTGTACCAGGCACTCGCCAAAGTCGGGCTGCGGGGCTTCGAAGAATCCCAGTGCTTTACTCTCTCAGCGGGACAGCAGCAACGCGTCTCATTAGCCCGCTTATTGATCAGCGATGCCAGACTCTGGATATTGGACGAGCCCTTTACCACGCTGGATGCGGGAGGCGTCAGCCTGCTGGAGGGGCTACTGCGCAGCCATGCCGACGCCGGCGGCGCAGTCATAGTCACTACACATCACGAGCTGCGGGTGGCCGATCTACAGCAAATGACACTTGGTTAGCCATGGCACTATGAACAAACAGAGAGTCAGTACCGGGCAGGCATTTCGGGCGACGCTGCAGCGTGATCTTCTGATCGCCTATAAAAGGAAGAACGACATGGTTAATCCCTTCATGTTTTTCCTGATAGTCGCCTCTTTATTTCCAATAGGAATCAGCCCTGATTCTGAACGACTCGCGGAGATCGCGGCAGGGGTGTTGTGGATTTCGGCGTTGCTGGCGTCTCTGCTGGCGATGGATAATTTGTACCGGGCCGATTATGAGGACGGCTCACTCGAACAATTGCTGTTGAGTCCACACCCGTTGTATTTCATGGTGCTGGCAAAGAATATCGCCCATTGGTTGGTGAGTGGGCTGCCGGTTGTGCTGATCTCGCCCCTGATTGCCTATATGCTGAACCTGCCGTCCGAGTCCTATATGACTCTGTTCGTCACTCTGCTGCTGGGAACCCCAGTGTTCAGCCTGCTCGGTTCCATAGGCGTGGCGTTGACGGTGGGACTGGGTAGCCGGGGATTGATACTGGCGGTGATTACCTTGCCGATGAGTGTACCCGTACTGATTGCAGGGACATTAGCGATTGAACAGACTTCAAACGGCGCCTCTCTCGGCGGGTATCTGGCTATCCTGGGGGCTATGCTGGTAGCTTCGATTTCCCTCGCGCCATTGGCTTCAGGGGCGGCTTTGCGAATTAGTGTTAATTAGTTACTAACTTCTCAAGAGGCGGCTTTGAATTTTGTGATTACCGCCAAATTACAATGAGTTACAATACGTAACGTGGTCCACTCTTGTGGGCATGATATATTCTTTAGTGCCTTTACACTCTAGCGATTAGCGGCAATACTGTGTGGTTGTGGTTTTCAAAATTAGGTTCGCCTAAGTGGTTTTATGAGCTTTCCGGTAAATGGTTGCCATGGCTTATTGCCACTATGATTCTCTTCCTGGTGATTGGGGCAACCTGGGCGCTGCTCTATGTTCCTCAAGATTATCAGCAGGGGCTGACTAATCGCATATTGTATGTACATGTGCCTGTAGCGAGCCTGTCACTTTCATTTTTCCCACTGATGGCAGTGGCTGGAACCATAACCCTGGTATGGAAAATGAAACTCGCCGACATGGTTGTGAAGGTCGCTGCACCACTGGGTGCCTGGTTTACCGCGCTGGCGCTGGCATCGGGATCGATATGGGGCGTAGATACCTGGGGGACCTGGTGGATATGGGATGGACGTTTGACTTCGTTGTTGCTGCAGTTCTTCCTGCTGCTGGGGATTATCTCATTGCGCTCTGCACTAGAAGACTCAGATGCTGCTGCCAGAGCCTGTGCGTTGCTCTCAATAGTTGGCTGTATCAATGTCGTCGTTATTAAATATTCGGTTGATTGGTGGAATACATTGCACCAACCCGGTACAACATTTGGCATGACATCAGATCAGCCCAACGGGCCAGAGTTCTGGATTCCACTGCTAATAATGGGGATTGCCGTGGCATTGTTTTTCGCCGTAAGTCTGATACTGGCGACCAGGAATGAAATACTTGAGCGGGAGCGGCGCTCCCAATGGGTACAGGAACTTGTTCAGGAATAACGAATTCCTTAACAGCCGAGAGACAAGACATGATAGAAGCGATTCAATTTTCCAGTTTCAGCGAGTTTATAGAAATGGGCGGTTATGCTTTCAATGTATGGTCGGTATATGGGATGTTCACAGTCTTTCTGCTTGCAAACCTGTTAGTTCCGATGCGAAGAAATAAGCAGATAATCCGCGATATCAAGAGACGTAATCTACTTAATGCAGAAATCAATAGCGGTTCCACTTCAAATAATTTGATAGCAGACAACTCAGGCGCGGATGGAGAAGGTCAGTGAAACCTCATCGACGAAAACGATTAGGAATTATTTTGTTTATTGCGGCAGGATTGAGTGTGTCAGTTGGATTGATCCTCTACGCCATGAGCCAAAATATTAATTTGTTCTATACGCCAACGCAGGTCGCTGACGGTGAAGTCGAAGTAGGACAACGCATTCGAATTGGCGGCATGGTGAAAGTAGGGTCGTATGTATCGGCAGAAGATAGCCTGCAAGTGCGATTTGAAACAACCGACTTTGTAAATGCCGTGCCGATTCTTTATGAAGGTATACTGCCTGACTTATTCCGAGAGGGGCAGGGTATCGTTGCAGAAGGTACCGTTGATGCAGAAGGAGTTTTTCATGCCTCCAGGGTACTGGCCAAGCATGACGAGAATTATATGTCGCAGGAAGTCAAGGCAGCGTTGGATGCCGCCGGAGCAGCACCGGAAAATCATCAGCTAAGCCCACAACCGGAAAGTTAATATGTTACCTGAGCTCGGTCAGTTTTCGCTGATTCTGGCGTTTTGTTTAAGTATTATACTTGGCACCTTGCCTTTAATCGGAGCGCACCGAAATAATGTGCTCTGGATGAGCCTGGCACGACCACTCAGTGCCGGGGTGTTTGTGTTTCTTGGCATTAGCATTGTCATTCTGACCTACGCCTTCGCGAGCGATGATTTTTCCGTGCAGTTCGTCGCGCTACACTCCAATTCAGCACTGCCTCTACAATATAAGTTAACTGCAGTCTGGGGAGGGCATGAGGGCTCTTTTCTGTTGTGGACTTTTATGCTGGCCGGCTGGATGTTGGTGGTGGCTATTTTTAGCAAGAGTATGCCGATCGATTTTGTGGCGAGGGTACTGGGGGTGTTGGGAATCCTCTGCAGCGGCTATATCCTCTTCATGCTGGCCACCTCCAATCCATTCGACCGGATCGTGCCACTGCCACCGCTGGATGGAACCGATCTGAATTCGATGTTGCAGGATTTCGCTTTCATCATACACCCGCCAACCCTATACATGGGTTACGTGGGCTTCTCGGTGGTGTTTGCGTTCGCAATCGCAGCGCTGTTAAGCGGCAAGCTTGATGCGGCGTGGGCACGCTGGTGCCGACCTTGGGCAAACGTAGCCTGGGCGATACTCACCATCGGAATTGCCGTGGGTAGTTGGTGGGCCTATTACGAATTGGGTTGGGGAGGCTGGTGGGCCTGGGATCCGGTTGAGAATCCGCCGTTAATTACCTGGCTGTTCGGTACCGCATTAATTCACTCGCTCGCGGTCACCGAAAAGCGTGGTGTCTTCAAGAGCTGGACTGTGTTGCTGGCCATACTGGCCTTTGCTGGCAGTTTGATGGGAACCTTTATTACCCGGTCCGGTTTACTGACTTCCGTGCATGCCTTTGCCAGCGATCCTTCCAGGGGATTCTTCATCCTGGCCATACTAGGAATTACCGTGGGGGGTTCCCTATTGCTGTATGCCATTCGTGCACCATTGATGAAGCGCGAATTCGGCTTCGATCTGTTGTCACGGGAGGTTTTTCTGTTGATCAACAATGTGATCCTGGTAGTGGCGTCCGCCTCGATCTTCCTCGGCACGTTGTTTCCGATGATCTACCAGGCGCTAACCGATGATCTTATTTCCATCGGGCCCCCGTATTTTAATTCCATATTCGCGCCCCTGATGATGCTATTGGTACTGTTTCTGGGCATTGGCCCAATGAGTCGTTGGAAACGTACCTCGACTGCGTATCTACTGCAGCAACTGGGGAAAGTGGCGCTTGCCAGTGTGGCAATTGGTGTGCTCTTACCGCTGCTTGTGCTGCTGGAATTTTCCCTCGCAGCTACGGTGTCCATTGCACTCGCCGCGTGGGTGGTGTTGAGTATCGGCAAAGATGTCAGCAATAGAATAGTCAACAAGCCAACCCCGATTCAGGGACTGCGTGCCCTGTCACTGAGCTACTACGGCATGCAGGCTGCACATCTCGGTGTTGCAGTGATGTTGGTTGGTATCGGCTTGACCAGCTATTTCAGTGTGGAGAAGAGCGTGCTTCTCGAGCAGGGTCAGAGTATTGTTCTGGCCGGCTACGATTTTGTTTTCATCGGTAGCTCAGCAGTTACCGGGCCTAATTTTATTGGAGAAGAGGCTGAAATCTCGGTGCTTAAAGCCGGTGTAGAGATTGAAGTACTGCATCCGCAACGCCGTATCTACACCGCCAGCGGCTCGCCTTCCACCGATATGGACATCGATGCAGGCTTACTGAGAGACCTTTTCATCACCCTCGGGGAAGAGAAGCAGGCAGGCGCCTGGTCGATGACAATCTACGTTAAACCTTTCATCCGCTGGGTCTGGTTGGGCGCTATTTTCATGGTATTTGGCGCTACACTTGCAGCCGGCGACAAGCGCTACCGCCGCCTGCGGCAACGACGATCTGAGCGAGCCAGGCAACCAGTCGCTGCGGATCTGCAGCCGGCTATCTGATGGTGAAACATGACTAGGCTAAAATTTTTCTTACCGGTTATCGTGTTCATGGGATTGGCAATCCTGTTATGGCGAGGGCTCTATCTCGATCCTAAGGAATTGCCCTCCGTGTTGATTGACAAACCCATGCCAGCGTTTGCGCTTACTACAGTGGACGGCGAGTCAGCGACCAATGCTGACTTGCCGGATCAAATTTTCCTATTGAATATCTGGGGTAGTTACTGCCTGCCTTGTCTGATCGAACACCCGACCCTGATGCGCTTATCCGAAGCAGGGGAAATTCCGGTGGTAGGGGTGAACTACTCCGATAGACAGGATCTTGCGCTGGATTGGCTGGATGACAATGGCAATCCATTCGCCTTTAGTATCCTCGATGAATCCGGGCGCTTCGGAATCGATCTCGGCGTATACGGTGCTCCGGAAACCTATCTGGTAGATGCAGATGGAGTGATTCGCTTCCGCCACGTGAGTGTGTTGGATGAGACGGTCTGGGCGCAGGAATTTGTACCGGCGATCGCCGAGCTCAAAGCAGAACCCGGTCGCCTGGAGTGAATTTTATGAAGATCGCCGCTGCTTCGAAAAAGTCACTAGTGTTGTCACTAACACTGCTGGTGTTGATGGGGCTATCAACGCATCTCACACAGGTATCAGCACAAGTCGATACCTTTCAATTCGACACGGACGAACAACAGGAGCGCTTTCGGCGCCTGTCTAACGAACTGCGTTGCCCGATGTGTCAGAACACCAATCTTACCGGCTCAACAGGTGGTGTGGCAGAGGACCTGCGCCGTGAGATACATCGCATGATTATGGAAGGAATGACGGACCAGGGTATCGAGCAGTTCATGTTCGACCGCTATGGTGATTTCATTTTTTATCGACCCAGACTGCGGGCCGAGACCGTACTGCTCTGGTTCGGACCCTTGATCTTCCTCATCATCGGTGGCTTCGTTGCTTATCGAATTTTCCGCCGTGCTAGGGCTCTGGGTGAGAAGACTATAACGCTGGATGAGTCCGAGCAGGAGCGACTCAGAGCGCTGCTGGGAAACAAACAGTAAGCTTAATCTGTAAAAGGATTCTTTATCTTGTTCTGGCTTTTAACAGTCTGCCTCTTTGTACTGGCTTTGCTATTTATCCTCGTTCCTTTGTGGTTACGCAGCCATGCCGATTCCTTTGAATCGGAAGAGCTGAGAAAGAAAGCCAACATTGCCCTGTTTCATGAGCGCAACAATGAGCTCGAGGCTGAACTCTCCACGGGTATCATCGATCAGGATCAGTTCGACTCGCTGCTACTGGAGTTGCAGCAGAGCCTGCTAGCGGACGTCTCTGAAAGTGATTCGAAAGCGGCCGGGCAGGACAATCTTGCAAAGCCAGACAAGAAATCCAGGAAGCAAAAACCCGATAGTGTAAAGAGCAGGGCCAGGGATCCGAGCTTCGTAATACCCGTACTGCTGAGCATCTTTATACCGCTTGTTGCTTACGGCCTCTACGGCGAGTGGGGCTATATTGACGATGTGGAGCTCATGGACTTATTTCAGCGTACCGTCGACAACGTCGATGATCCTGATGAAGCACAGGCTTTGATAATTAGCCTCGGGGAGATTGTGCGAGCCGACGAGGAGAGTGGTGGGGCGAGACCCTGGGCCTGGTATTTCCTTGCCGAGAACTTAGCCAATCTGGGCATGTTTGCCGAGGCAGAGATTGCCTATGAGCGATCGGCAGCAGTGTTGGATGAAACACCGGAGAAAGCGCTGGTACTGGGCAGGGTTGCCATGGCGAAATACATCAATGCTGGACTCGAATTCACTCCGGAGATCCTGGAAGTGATCGAGCAGGCCAGGGCGATCAATCCCAATGAGCTATCCATATTGCAGCTGTTAGCTTCCGATGCGGCTGAACGGGAAGACTACGTAGCGGCGATCGAGTATTGGAGGCTCTTGATTCAGGTTAATCCTAATTCACAACAAGCACAGACGCTGAGAGCGAATGTAGCGGCAGCCCAGCAGCTGCTGGCACAACGAAATCCTAACGCTGTCGATGATCAACCAGTCATCAATGTTAACCTGGCACTCGCTGAAAATTTGCGTCTAGAAGGCGAACTTAGAGTGTTTATCGCCGCTCGTAGTGCAGCTCGCGAGGGAATGCCACCACTTGCGGCGGTCGATCTTACCGTGTCCCAGCTGCCAGCAAATATTCGCCTCGACAACTCTTCTGCCGTGGGCGCTTTTAATTTGTCTTCTGCCGAAAGTGTCTATATATCAGCGCTGGTCTCCAATGCTGGTGTCGCTGCGCCTCAGTCAGGAGATTATCGCGTTGTCTCAGAGAGTTTTACGCACAATGGCGAATCAACCACAATCGAGTTGGTGATTGCCGAACAGGTTCCCTGAATACTTATCCTTCCGCGATTAATGCTTTCTGGTTAGGGTCCTTAATGTACTGGACGGAATTCTTAACAATTGCCATCGCCCATCTCTTTGCGGTTGCTTCCCCGGGACCTGATTTTGCTGTAGTTACACGCCAATGTGTGACAGGTGGCACTAAAGCTGGGTTATGGACGAGTTTTGGCGTAGGCACGGGAATACTGCTGCATGTAGCCTATTGCATACTCGGGGTAGCTGTCATTTTGTCCCAATCGCCAGCATTGTTTAACACGATGAAATATGTTGCATCGGCTTATATATTTTATCTCGGCGTGCAATCCATTCGCGGCTCGATGCGCATTGAGCCGCAGATCAGTACAGCCGCTATCGAGGTAAACGTGCAACCCAGAAAGGCGTTTGTACTGGGGTTTCTTACTAATGGCTTGAATCCCAAGGCGACGCTGTTCTTCCTGGCACTCTTCACTGTGGTCATAAGTTCCAGTACTCCGATAATTATACAAATGATGTATGGCATCTACCTGGCAATTGCAACATTCGCCTGGTTCGCTATGTTGTCCAAAATATTTGGCAGGCGAAGTGTGCGTGACTGGTTACTGAGCGCGGGAGTCTGGTTCGAGCGCGCCATGGGAGCAATATTAATTCTGCTTGCCCTACAGATCACCTTGAATACCTGATGAGAAGCCAGGAACCCTCTGAACAAAACTATGGCCAGAGTGGTCAACTATTTGTTCAGAGGATCTCTTGACACATGACAGGATATTGGTTGATGCC
>PVBE010182099.1_pt1 | contig 78394 bp, 66 predicted proteins | sample 1631181 | NCBI WGS metagenome assembly PVBE01 (sample SAMN08397723, study PRJNA350692) | Marine metagenome, whole genome shotgun sequencing project. | isolation source: water | place: Pacific Ocean | collected 2012-04
CCGCCGAGATTGTATCGCCAGCTGAATTCGTAGTCGCGCCAACGCTGCAGCGAGTAGATCAACTCGCCCGTCAGACGGCCGCCCAGAACCGCGTCGTGGTCCACCTTCGCCAGTCCGTTCAGCTCCTTGCGGACGGGAGAGTCGAAGAAGTGCTGCGCGTCCTGCCACCAGCGGGTGTCGCTGAAGACCAGGTTGCTGGCGGAAAAGTAGGACAGATCGCGCGTGCCCAGGGGTCCACTGGCGGCGATCTCCACTTCGTTGCGGTGACTCACTTCATCGCCGCCGAACAGATCGTCCTTGGCCAGCCGGACTGACAGCTCGTGCTCGTCACCACCGCTGCGCGAGATGATATTCACCACTCCTGACAGCGCGTCCCCGTATTCCGCATCGAAACCGCCCGTCTGAATCGTCATCTGCGAAATGGCGCTGAGGGGCAGGTCGGCACCGGCGCCACCCTCGATGACATCCTGCACCGGCAGGCCGTCCACGAGATAGATGGTCTCGCGCACTTTGCCGCCGCGGATGTGACCTGCCACCGTCGTCGACGGCTGCAGACCGATCACATCCTGAAAGCTGTCCACGGGCAGGTCGGTGAGGCCACCGGCATCCACACGATAGGCGGTACCGGTGACATCGGTCTCGATGAGAGGCCGTTCGAGTACGACCTCGACGGCTTCCATCTGAACGGGACTGTCAGGCAGTTGCACAGACAGCTCGGCGCGACGATCGGGCAACACGACGACTCCCGTCGTCGTCACCGGCCGGTAGCCGATCATAGAGGCCTGCACATCATAGGTACCGGCCCGAACGTTGAGGATCCGATAGAAACCGGAGGTGTCGGTGGTGGTACCCTGGCGGGTGCTGATGACGAGGACATTGGCGCCGATGAGTGGCTGGCCGTTGGCGGCATCGGTGATGACACCCTCGAGACTGCCGGCGACACCCGCCACGAGCGCCACGGGCCACAGCAGGGCCACCAGTGTCAGTGCTTTGCCGGGAGTTGCTCGCATCAGGACTCACCCCGGCGGCTGCAGGCTGCCAGGTGGCCGTCGTCACCGTCGGTGCCGATGGGCTCCAGAACCGGAATCGACTGACGGCAGGCAGCGACGGCCAGGGGGCAACGCGGATGGAAAGCACATCCCGATGGTGGGTTGACGGCGCTCGGCGTCTCGCCTGACACCGGCTCGCGATCACGACGACGTTTCGGGTCGGCTATGGGCACCGATTCCAGCAGCGCTCGCGTATAGGGATGGGTGGGTGACTGATAGATCGAAGAGCGGTTGCCGATCTCGACGATACGCCCCAGGTACATCACCGCCACGCGCTCACTGAGGTACTCCACTACCGACAGATCGTGCGAGATGAACAGGTACGTAAGCCCCAGGTCACGCTGCAGTTCGACCAGCAGGTTGAGCACCTGCCCCTGCACCGAGACATCGAGAGCCGATACCGGTTCGTCGGCGATGACGATCTTCGGACGCAGCGCCAGACAACGGGCCACACCCACGCGTTGACGCTGGCCACCGGAGAACTCGTGGGGGTAGCGGTTCTGCACGGTTGGACTCAGGCCCACCGCCTCGAGCAGCTCGTCAACGCGGGTACGGCGCTCGGCGTGGGTCCCCAGTCGGTGGATATCGAGGGGTTCGCGCACCGCCTCTCCGATCGTGATCCGCGGGTTGAGCGATGAATAGGGATCCTGGAAGATCATCTGTACGTCCCGGCGCAGACCGAACAGCTCAGCCGCCGAGGAGTGTGCCAGGTCGCGACCTTCAAAGAAGACGTCACCCGTAGTCGGCTCCTCGAGTCGCATGACGGTCCGCCCGAGAGTCGATTTGCCACAGCCCGACTCACCCACCAGACCCAGGGTTTCCCCTGCCTGCAGTTGAAACGAGACGCCCTCGACGGCCTTCACCGTATCTCGCTGGCGGCCGAAGATCCCCCCCCGCACCGGGTAGTGCTTGCGCAGGTTGCGCACTTCCAGGAGGGGTGAATCCGTCAACTCACCACCGGCTTCGCCTCGAGTGGCATGTGACAGGCCACTCGATGCCCCTCTTCGAGCTCTGCGAGGACGGGGTCCTGTTGCCGGCATCGATCCTCGACCCGGCCGCAGCGATCAGCGAAACGACAGCCTGCGGGCGGATCGATCAGAGAGGGAACGACACCCTCGATCGTCGGCACCGGCGTGGCTTTCGACCGCCCCGGCTGCAGGATACTGTCGAGCAGACCCCTGGTGTACGGATGGCGGGGTCTGGCGAACAGCTCGAAGACGGAGCTGCTCTCCACGACTTTGCCTGCGTACATCACGACCACGTCGTCGCAGGTTTCGGCGACGACCCCCATGTCGTGGGTGATGAGAATGATGGCGGTACCCGACTCCCGTTGCAGCTGTTTCATCAACTGCAGGATCTGTGCCTGCACCGTCACGTCCAGGGCCGTTGTCGGTTCGTCGGCGATGAGCAGATCGGGTTTGCACATCAACGACATGGCGATCATGATCCGCTGTTTCATGCCGCCGCTCAACTCGTGCGGATATTGGCCCAGGCGTTGACTCGCGTCGGCGATCCCCACATGGCCGAGGACCTCCACCATGCGCTCTTCGGCGTCCTCGCCGCGCAGGCCGAAACGTTTCTCCAGGACCTCGCTCAGCTGCTTTCGGATCGTGAACACGGGATTGAGCGACGTCATGGGGTCCTGAAAGATCATGGCGATCTCGCGACCACGGATCTCCGGCATCTCATCGGGATCACAGGCGAGCAGATCACGCCCCTTCCACAGAACGCGGCCACCGTCGATGCGTCCCGGTGGATCGGGGATCAGACGCATGACGGACATGGCGCTCACACTCTTGCCACAGCCCGACTCGCCGACGATGCCGAGGATCTTGCCCGCCTCCACGGCAAAGGACACGCCGTCCACGGCACGGACGACGCCATCCTCGGTGTGAAAGGCGGTGCGCAGATCCTCGACTTCGAGCAGGGCCATGGGCTTCGTACGGGTCGAGTGCCCTAACGTGCCGCAGCGGCGCGCAGGGCGGCTTCGATGCGATCCTTCACCTTGTACGGATCGACATCGACGACGGTGTCCTCGCCGAGGGACCGATCGGCGGCCATGGCCTCCTGCAACCGCGCTTCGCGATCCTCGTCGATCCAGAACACCTGCCAATCCGTCATACCCTGTGTACGCTTCGGGAAGAAGGAATCGGGGAATACGAGCCCGTCCCAGTAGAGAAACCGCATGAAGGGGGCCTGCCAGAAGGGCGCGTAGAAGGCTTCGTCCTGGATGATGGCGTCCAACTCGTGCATCGCCGCCAGACGCTGGCTCTTGTCCGTATCAAATCGGTAGACGTCGATGAGGGAGTCGGTGTACGCGGTACCAAAAGCCCAGACGTTGTTGTTGTTCTTCGTCTCCTTGTACACCGACGCGTAGTACTGGTGGGGCCCGGGGAACAGACCGGATGTCCGGGACATGATCGTCATCTCGTACTCCCGTTCGAGGCCGTTGCGGAAAGCGGTCCCCGGTTCCAGCAGCCGCAGGTCCATCTCGACGCCGAAGCGCTGGAAGGTCTGCTTCACCACCGTCATGTGGCGCTCGAGACCCTTGCTGCCATAGGACAGAGTGAAGGCTGCTCGCCCGCCCTCGGCGTTCACCAGGATGCCGTCCTCGCCACGCTTCTCGTACCCGGCTGCGCGCAGATGCTCGCGAGCCTTGCGGGGATCGAAGCTGTAGGGCACCAGGTCACGGTTTTCATACTCGGTGCCGGTAAAGGCGGAGACCTGTTTGTAGTAGGCGTTGTACATCAGCTTCTCGTTGATCTCGTCGAAGTTGAACAGGTACTGAATCGCCTTGCGGAAGTCCTTGTTCTGGAAAATGGGCTTCTCCAGGTTCATGGCGAAACCGTACACTCCCTGCGGGTAGTCGACGAACAGACGTTTGCGGTGCGCCCAGCCTTTCTTCACCGCGTCGAACTCCATCTCTTCGGCCCACTTCTTGGCCGTGTTCACCGTGTAGTAGCTGAGCTCACCCTTCTTGAAGAAGTCGAAGGCCCGGTCGTTGTCGTCGATGACCCGGATGTGGATCCGGTCGACGTTGTACATGCCCTGGAAGTATTGCTTGTCTTTCCCCCACCAGTCTTCGAGCCGCTCGAAGACGACGAACTGGCCCGCCTCCTGCTCGGTGAGCACGTAGGGTCCCTGCACGGGCAGTACGGCGGTATTGTAGCGCTCCGGGAAGCCCTCCTCCAGGGTCACTGCGTGCTGCGGCGTGGCCCAGATATCGAACATGTCCAGGGGGCGCCAGCTCTCGAACTTGCCCGCCACCTTCAGCACGTACGGCTCGACGGCGACGACCTCCTCGTAGTAGTCCTTGGCATATTGGTTGAAGAATGGGTCGACGATGTTCTCGCTCTGCATCATGTGCCATGTATGCACGTAGTCGGCTGCCGTCAGCGGCTTGCCGTCGCTCCAGCGAGCATCTTCATCCAGTCGGTAGTAGATCGTTCGGCCATCGCTCTGGATCGACCAGTGCGTCGCCATCACCGGGATATAGTTGTCCGTCGTTGGATGACGCGTGACCAGGGAGAAACCCATCGTGTTGGCCCGCTTCCAGGAGGCGAAGGCATCGTTGGCGTTGGGGCCGACCACGCGTAGCGTCAGCGGATAGGCGCGCATACTGGTGTAGAAGGTGCCACCCTTCCTCGCCGCCGGATCACCGATAGGTGGATCGTCCATGTTGGTCACCCATTCGATGGACGACAGGTCCTCAGCCGTCGACGGCACAGCCAGGGCCAGCATGAACAATGGCAGCAACAGCATTCTCAGGTAGACGGTGCATCCAGACATTCTTGGTCCTTTCGATTACCGGTATTGGGCGTATTGCTTCGGGTCGAAGGCTTCTCGCGTCGACTCGCCGATGAGGGTTACCAGCAACAGTGTGATGGAGATGGCAGAAAAAGGCGCGATACTCAGCCAGATCTTGTCGCGATTGTGGCTCGCCATGGCCTGATCGATCATCTCGCCCCAGCTTGGCGTGGGAGCAGGGAGTCCGTATCCCAGGTAGTCGAGGGCGGTGAGAGCACTGATGGCCCCGACGATGGCGAAGGGTGTGATCGTGACCAGCGGCGTCAGGCAGTTGGGCAACAGGTGGCGGAAGATGAGACGCGTCCTTGAGGCGCCGAAGGAGCGCGCCGCCAGACAGTATTCCTTCGTCTTCTCGCGGTACATCTCGGTGCGCATGTAGTACGTCATACGGATCCACTCGAACAGTGCCATGATCCCCAACAGCAGCAGGAAGCCGGGTTTGAAGAACGTCGCCAGCAGGATGACGACATAGAGAAAGGGCAGCGTCGACCAGACTTCGATGAAACGCTGGCTGTAGATATCGAAGCGTCCCCCGAGAAAGCCCTGGAGCGAGCCGATGGCGGTACCGGCAGCCTGGCCGACGAAGACGAGAGCCACGGCAAACAGGATCGATATACGAAAGCCATAGAGCAGGCGGGCCAGCACGTCCCGCCCCTGCGAGTCGGTGCCGAACCAATGGCGCCCGTCCGGCGCGTTCGGCGGCGGCTCATCATAGTTGAAATCCGGCTCGTAGGGGTCAAACGGCACCAGGGGCATCCACACCCAGTCGCCTCCGTCGGCCTCGTCGAAGCGGGCCTGCAGGGCCATATAGTTCGCCTCGACGTCGTCGAAGCCGTATTCGTCCTCCTGATCGAAGGTCGCCATATCGTGATACTGGAACGTGGGGAAGTAGAGTGTCCCTTCGTAGCTGACGACGATGGCACGGCGGTTGGCCAGGTAGTTGGAGAACAGCGACAGAACCGTCAGAGTGGCCAGGATGGCAAAGGAATAGAAACCACGACGGATCCGACGAAAGCGTTGCAACCGCTTGCGCGTGATGGGGTTCAGGCGCAGCCCGATCATTCGCCGAACCGTACGCGGGGATCGGCACCGGCAACGCACAGATCGCTCAACAGATTGCCCAGCAGCAGCAGGGCCGACGAGATGAAGATGTAGCCCATGACCACCGGGTAGTCACGCGCCGTGATCGCCTCGAAGAACAACAGCCCCATGCCGGGGATGCCGAAGACACGCTCTATGAGCAGCGAACCGGTCAGAATCAGCGAGATATTGTTGCCGAAACTGGTGGCGATGGGGATCAGCGAGTTGCGCAGAGCGTGACCGAAGACGGCGCGTTTCCAGGTCATGCCTTTGGCCAGGGCGGTCTTGACGTAGTCGGCACCCATGTTCTCCAGCAGACTGTTCTTCATCAGGATCGTCATGAAGGCGAACAGGTGGATGGCGTAACAGACCACTGGCAGGGCGGTGTGATGGACGCGGTCCAGGATCTTGTCGAACAGGGACATGTCAGCAAAGCCCTGGCTCTCGAAGCCGGCCAGCGGAAACCAGTCATGCTGCACGGCGAACAGGGCCAGCAGCACCGCACCAAGAGCGAACCCGGGGATGGCGTAGCCGAGGAAGATGACGACGGATGTGATGTTGTCGAAATAGCTCTTGTGACGCAGCGCCTTGAGGATACCCAGGGGGATACAGACGGAATAGGTCAGCAGGAAGGCGATGAGCCCAAAGTAAACGGATACGGGGAAACGACTGGCGATCAGATCCTCCACCGGGAGGGTGTAGCGGAAGGAATCACCGAGGTCGAGGGTGATCAGTTTTCCCAGATACGTGGCGTAGCGGACCAGAATCGGCTCATCGAAGCCGTAGTAGCGCTTGAGACTGGCCAGATCCTCTTCGGGGATGTCGATGGAAGACACACGCTGGGAGGCACCGGATCCCGTCTCACCGAAATCGCCGGCACCGGCGATGCGCATGCGCATCTGGTCGATGGGCCCCCCCGGCACAAACTGACACAGCAGGAACACCAGAAAGGTGATCCCCAGCAGGGTCGGCAGCATCAGCAGCAGCCGCCGGAGGGTGAAGTCGCGCAGGGCGTGTGATCGTGTCATCGCATCGTTGGCCCATCGGCCGATTCAGGTGGACCTGTAAAGTAGGCAGCAGGTCCGGTCACCGCCGGCGAGGGCCACATCGACGACGCCCTGCCCTGCCTGATCCGTGCCCAGCGGCAACATGGCTGCTGGCCTGACCTGTTGCAGCGCCTGCCGTCGTCGGGGCCGTTGCCCGCCAATGAGATGATCCTGACACACCGCCGCACAGAGAATTTCGACTTGCATGTGACGCGTTAGGCAGCTATCTTCCTGTCTATCGAGTTCGATCTATAGCTAACTCATATTATCACAAGCGAACAAGAATGGCAGTTATCGACTCCGGCGAAACGAGTGATCTGCGGACCCGGTTCCAATTCTCTCATGGGCTCCGCCTGGAGGTGTTCTATGCCCTGCAGGCCCTGACGGACAGCTCAGATATCCACCAGAGTTGGCGCCAGGCGGCCTCCGAGGCCTTGCCTGAGGAATTCTACCGCGCCTTCGCCGCCCTCGGAAACACCCCCATCCTCTGGCCACTGCTGGCCGATGCCCCGGGTACGATCGATGCATCGGTTTCGTTCCAACAGCTGATGGACAGCCTGCAGACTCTCGACCTCGACACCTTTCGCGAGGGTATTCTCGTGGGTGCGTTGCACGACCGGGATGTGGTGGTCGATCTCGTGGAGGGCCACCTTGATCTGGCCGCGGCGATCGATCGCGCACCGGAGCACAAGAAGCACCTGTGGTACACCTGTGTCGGCCTCTACCCGTACGACGAGCACGCTGCCGTCCCCCTCGCCCTCCAGCGGGCGCTGCACGATCCGGAGGGGTTCCGGACCGATGCTCTGCTCTGCCTGAACCTGTTCTGGGAACACGTCTTCGCCGCCACCTGGGAAGGCCTGGAGCCCGAGCTGCTGCGCTCGGTGCGCGAAAAGCGGCGCCTCTTCGAAGCCCTGTCCGTGAGCGAATTCCTCGAACAGGCGATCATGCGACTCGAGATCGACGAGGAGCGACAGGTGCTGCGCTCGTTGCGAGGGGGCTGCGAAATCCCCCTCGACAGGTTGCACGCGGCACACATCATGCCTTCCGCTTTCAACACCCGCCGCATGTGGACCAGCTATACCGACGCCGGATGTAAGATCTGTGAAACTGTCTTCGTCCCCTACTTCGACGCGTCCATCGCCGTCGAGCCGCTCACGTCCCGGCAGGTGGCGCCACCGGCACCACAGGCAGCGCCGGTGAACCTCGAGCCGGCGCTGATCTTCAAGGCGCTGGGGGACGGCACACGCTATGCGATGGTGCAGTTGATCGGCAGACAGGCGCGAACCTCAGCCGATCTTGCCCGCGAGTTGGGTGTGTCCAAGGCGACGATCTCCCACCACCTGAGTCTGTTGCGGGAGGCCGGACTCGTCAGCGAGAGCTACGAATCCGGCTCTGTCCGGCTGTCGCTGAAGACCGAGGTGATTCATCAGCTGTCAACACTGGCCTCTACGGCCTTTGCCCCGACAGCGTGACGAGTTCGGTGTCCATATTCCGGACAGGAAGGAGGGAGGTAGCTCCGTAGTTTGTAAATGGGGTGTCCAAGGCGACATGCTTGCGTTCGTGGCCGAGCTCAGCATATCGTCTTCCCAAAGGGACCGAAGGACGGTGGACACCCTACAGGAATATAGTAGCTGCTCGATTCCCGTCCCCTTTTCAAGGCGGATGGGCGAGCCACAGTGAGGAGGATCCTCATGAGCCTGCGTCGTCTCACCCATGTTCTCCTGCTCTTCGCGCTGCTCGCGGTGCTGTCGGCCTGCGGCGGCCGTGTCGTCGAGCCGATCGCCCTGCCGACGACAGAAGAAGTCCCCTTCAACGTCGTCATCGACGTACGCGACAATCTCGTGCGCCAGTATTCAGGGGCCGCCAAACCCTTCCGTCCGGAGCCGGCGGTCCGCTTCGATTTCCGCGAGACGTCCCGGCAGACTCCCGAGCCAGGACGGGCCATCGTCACCGGTGAGTTTCTCTTCGCCATCGGCGACGGTCCACTGCGGCGGGGACGTATCACGGTGTTCTTCACCATCGATGGCAGCGGCTGGACACGCACGGGCGAGTTCCGCATCGATGAAGAGCCCGTCGAATCTCATTTGCTCTCGATCCGCATCCGCGACAGTGTCACCGAGAAGGCCCTGGCCGGGGTCTTGGTGGAGGCGCGGCGTGTGGATGACAGCGTACGGTCGTCTCGGATCCGGGTCACTGACACCGACGGTCTCGTCGAGCTGGAGGTGCTCACCGGCACCTTCCAGGTGCGAGCCCGGCTGGACGACTACCATATTTCGGTGTCCGACTTCATCCCGGTGATTGCGACGCGACAAGAGCCGAACGAGATCCATCTGACACCCCATAGGGCAGACCCGATCCAGCTGTAGGCCAGTGCTCTGTTAGGGAGTAGACCTTGTGCAATGAGGGCGCCGAGGAACCCGGGTCGCAAGGCGCGCGATCGAGTCGGGTCAGTGGACCCGTCGAGTGAGCGCAACGCCGTGAGCTGAGAAGGATTCATCGGTGGTCGAATACAAGGTTCGCTCCCTAACAGAGCACCAGACAGGCCCGGTGGGAACCGCCTCCTGCCGGGCCTTTCCCGCACTCCCCTACTCCGTCTCTCCGTCCAGTCCGAACTGCCGCAGCTTCTGCAGCAGCGTGTACCGCGTGATGCCGAGAGCCTCGACAGCTCGGCTGCGGTTGCCCTCGCTGTCGGCGAGTGTCTCGCGGATCAGTTTGCGTTCCACCTGGGCCACCACATCGCGCAGTTTCCTCCCCCGGCGTCGTGGCGTGGCCGCCTCGTCACCCCGAAGCTTGTCTGATAGAAGGGGCACGTCGATGGGGCCATCGTCGGCGATCAGTACCAGGGCCCGCTCGATTTCGTTTTCCAGCTCGCGCACGTTGCCCGGCCATTCGTACCGCACCAGGGCATCCATGGCCTGAGGCGTGAACCGTGCCCCCCCATCTGCGGGGAGATGGTGTTGGAGGAAGTGCTGTGCCAGGGCCGGGATGTCCTCTCGGCGCTCGCGCAAGGGTGGGATGTGAATCGGGAACACACTGAGTCGGTAGAACAGGTCCTCGCGGAAGGCGCCTTCGGCAACCTCGGCCTGCAGGTCCCGGTTGGTGGCGGCGATGACACGGGCGTCGATGGGGCGTGCCTCGGTCTCGCCCACACGGGTGACCTCGGATTCCTGCAGCACGCGCAGAAGTCGCGTCTGCATGGCGGGACTCGTCTCGCCGATCTCGTCGAGAAAAACCGTGCCGCCCGTGGCGGCTTCGAACAGACCGGCGCGATCCTCGGCCGCCCCGGTAAACGAGCCCCGGCGATGCCCGAACAGCTCGCTTTCGAGCAGCCCCTCGGACAGGGATCCGCAGTTGACGGCGACGAAGCGCCCCTCGGAGCGGTCTCCACGCTGGTGGAGGGTACGCGCCACCGCCTCCTTGCCGGTTCCTGACTCTCCCGTGAGCAGTACCGTCACATGCGAATCAGCCACCTGCTGCAGAACCTGATAGATCCGCTGCATAGCGGCGCTGTCGCCGATGAGTCCCTCGAAGCGTCCCCAACCTGCGCGAATCTCGTCACGCAGGATCGTGTTTTCCTGGTACATGCGACGGATACGGAGCATCGAACCGACTCGCGCCATCAGTTCAACGGGCTCAAAGGGCTTTGTGACATATTCGTCCGCCCCCTCACCCAGCGCCCGCACGAGAGCGTCGCGATCGTCGAGGGCCGTCACCATGATCACGGGAACGAAGCCGATACCGTCGAAGGCTTTGATGCGCCGGCACACCTCGAAGCCGTCCATGCCCGGCATCATGATGTCGAGCAGAACCAGATCCGGTCGTTCGCTGACGACCAGGTCGACAGCGGTGGCACCCTCGGTGGCTTCGAGCACCTCGTGGCCCTCGAGCTCGAGACGCTGGCGCAGCGCCTTGATGTTGGATGGGTTGTCGTCGACGACGAGAATGCGGGCGGATGTGGCCATTGCCGGCGTCAGCAGGTCAGGTGGCGACGGATGGCATCGAGCAGCTGCGGCGGCCGGTAGGGCTTGGCGACGTAGTCGTCACACCCCGCCTTTCGTGCCCGCTCCTCGTCATCGGCCATGGCGTCGGAGGTGATGGCGATGACCGGAATCCGTTGCGTGCGGCCATCTGCCTTCAGACGCTCGACGACCTCGTAGCCGGAGGCCCCGGGAAGGTGCATGTCGAGCAGAATCAGATCGGGCAGCTCGCGCGCCGCTGTGTCGAGACCGGCTTCACCGTCATTGCTTTCGATGAGAGAGACGTCGACGGTGCGCAGGATGTGCTGCACGACCTTGCGGTTCGATGGATTGTCCTCCACGTGCAGAATGACGGGTCGGTCGATCTCGGCCATCAGACAGCCATGCTGGGGAGCCGCGGGATCAGAAAATGGAAGGTGGACCCGGCGCCTGGTTCACTGTCGAGCCAGAGACGCCCCCCGTGGAGTTCGACAAAACGACGGACGATGGCCAGCCCGAGCCCCGTGCCACCGGCGGTCCGCGTGATCGTGTCATCCACCTGAAAGAAGGGCTGGAACACACGCTCCTGTTCGTCGGTGCCGATGCCGTGACCGGTGTCCTCGACCCAGAAGTGTACGCCGCCGTCCATTTCATCGGCGCCGACACGAACCTGGCCGTCGTCGGTGAACTTGATGGCGTTGTCCACCAGGTTCACCAGCACCTGTTGCGTCAGTCGTTTCTCATCTGCCTGAATCGTCGGCAGATCGACTCCCGCCTGCGCCGACAGTGTCAGGCCCTTGCTCTGGGCCCGGTGCAACTGTGAAGCGACAGCATTGTCGACACAGGACGCCGGCTGGCAGTCGACGAGCTTCAGTGTCATGGCGCCCGCTTCGATTTTCGACAGGTCGAGAACATCGTTGATCAGCGTCAGCAGGTTGTCGCCGTTGCTGTCGATCTCTTCGACGGCATCCCGCAGGTCATCACCGATGTCTCCGTAGGCTCGATCCAGTATAAGGGAGGAGAAATTGATGATGGCATTCATCGGCGTGCGCAGCTCGTGCGACATGTTCGCCAGGAAAGCACTCTTTGCCTGACTGGCGCGCAACACCTCCTGATGGGCCTGCTCGAGGGCCCGGGCGTTCTCCTCGAGACGCCGATTCGACTCTTGCAGACGTGCGTCACGGCGTACGATTCGTGTGGCTTGCCAGCCGATGAGACCGAAGGCGACGACCAGGGCGCCGACAGAGCCGATGAGCTCGTAGGGCAGGTGCACGGTGAGAACAACCGTCGCCGCCGTGTTGCTGGTTCCCAGGTCTCGATCGACGGCGAGCACCTCGAAAACGTAGTCGCCTCGGGGCAGACCATGATACTCGATGCGCGTGTCGCGTGTGTGTTGCCAGTTCTCGTCCCGGGAGCCCAGCAGGCGGTAGCGGAACACCAGTTGACCGGGGCGGGTTTTCAGGCTGATGCCGCGCACCTCGAAGACGACGACCTCTACCGAGGTTGGCACATCCACCGCGTCGACATCGGCGTGCCGGCGGTCGGCGACCACGGCGTCGATGAAGACCGGGACATCAGCGGCCGGCTGCGGCAGGAATCGGGACATCCCGGCATTGCCGCCGATCCAGTACGAACCGTCCCCTGCCGGGGCGACGGACAGCGTGACATTGTCGGGCAGGCCGTCCCGTGCCGAGAGGCTCTGAAAAACCTCGCCGTCGAAACGGCTGATACCGCCGCCGTCGGTGCCAGCCCAGAGGACGCCGGCACTGTCCATGTGCACGCTGTGCACGTCGTTGGAGGCCAGCCCGTCGTCCATCGTGTAGCGGGTGAAGCTGTCACCGTCATAACGAACCACGCCGCCATGGGTGGCGAACCAGATACCACCCTCAGCGTCCTCGTGCATGTCGAGGACATATCGCGGCAGCCCATCCTCGTCGTCGAAGACTTCGAAGGACTCTCCGTCGAACCGGGCCACACCTGACTCGGCAGAGATCCACAGGTCACCATTGCGCGTCTCCAGCAGGTCCAGCACCTCGTCTCCAGGCAACCCGTCCTCGGTGGCAAAGACCTCGATCTGACTGCCGTCCCAGCGCGCCAGGCCGCGGCCGGTACCCAGCCACAGATCGCCGTTGCGCGCCTGCAGCAGCGCCAGCACCTGGTCCTGGGGCAGGCCGGCACCGACATCGAGAATCGACCAGTGGTCGCCATCCATACGCGCGGCACCGTCTCCCGTCAGGACCCAGACACGACCCTGAGTGTCCTGGTCGACACGGTACACCTTGGCCTCCGGCAGGCCATCCCGGTCAGTCCATGTGGTCATCTCACCACGCCGCAGACGGGTCACCCCGGTGGTGTCATTGTGGGCGATCCACAGGTCTCCCTCCTGCGTCCGGCGGAGATGATGGACGCCGCCAGTCAGACCGTCCTCCTCCGTGTAGACCACGAGCCCGGTTTCGTCGAGACGGCTGGCGCCTCCCATGGTGGCGAACCACATGGCCCCTTCGCGATCGCGCAGAGCCTGGTGCACGGCGCTGTGGGGCAGGGCCGTATGCTGCGCCTTGGTGGACGTCTCACCGTCGCGCAAACGCAGCACGCCGTTCGATGTGAGAAACAGGTGATCGCCGTTGTCTTCTTCGAAGATGCCGATCACCATGCCGGTGGCATCGTCATGCTTGGAACCGAATGGGGTCCAGGCGGTACCATCGTAGCTGGCGACACCGCCTCGGCACGAGGTCCACACGTCTCCTGAGCGGTCGATGCTGATGACGAAGGCAGGCATCTCCGGCAGGTCAGACGTGTCGTCGAAAACGGTCCAGTGGTCCCCGTCATAGCGCTCGATACTCGTGTAGGTGGCAACCCACAGGGCCCCATCCGGCGCGAAGTCTATGCCATTGATCCGACCGTCTCGCAGGCCCTTCTCGTGGTCCAAGATGAACCACCCGTCCCCTTCGCGGCGGGCGATGCCGGAGCCGAATATGGCGAACCAGAGCGTACCATCGGCGTCCTCGGCGATATCGATTACCTCGCCACGGGGCAGACCGTCTTCGGGGCCAAAGCCCACCAGGCCTTCGGGTCCGAGGCTGGCGATACCCTTGGCCGTTGCCAGCCACAGCCTGCCGTCGCGGTCTTCGTGCAGGGCGCGCACGTTGTTGCTCGGCAACCCGTCTTCGGTATCGAGTCCAAGCCACTGGCCACCGTCGAAGCGGCTGATCCCGTTGTTGCCCGTGCCGAACCACATGTGGCCCTGGCGATCCTGCAGCATGGCCTGCACCATCGGTCCTGCCAGGCCATCGGTGACATCGTAAGTGTGCCAACGTCCGCGGCCGGGACCGAGAGACCGCGTAACACCCTCTCCCACATCGATCGTACGCAGATGGGTCAACGGCGCACGGTAGGATCGGAAGGCGATTTTCAGCAGCCCCCCGTCTTCCTGCGAGTGGTAGGTCTCACCCCACTCCCGCATATGTTCCCGCAGGTAGCGGTCGGCGCGCATCCGGTGGCGTGCGGAGTCGATGAGCGACGGGTTGGGAAACTCGTACAGCCGCGAGAACACACCGGGAACCGTGGGCCGTCCTGATTCGGCGGAGGCCTGCAGGCCCTGGGACTCCATCCAGGGGCGGATCTCGGCCTCGTAGAGGGCGGCGAATTCATCCTGCTGATCCGGCGGAACCCAGAAGGACATGCGAGCCAGCGTCGGTTCTGCCGCTGCGACTTGCGTGGCGCCTGTCAGGCACAGCGCGGCCGCGACACAGAGCGCCGACAGGTGTCTGCGGTAGTTGATATGTCGGGTGAGGCCGGGCATGGGTATCCCAAAAATAACGAACCGGCCGCGCGGTGCAGGGAACACCGTGCGGCCGGTCTTGCTGCGAAGCAGAAACAAACGCTCCTGAACGCAGTCTAGAGGTACCAGATTGCCAGGAATCTGGTCATGGATCGAGTGCCCGTCTTCAGGGCGGAAGCAATGGCGGAAGCGTAGGCGATGCGGGACATGACGGGTTCTCCTTGCAGAGGCTGGGCTTCGGCTGTCCCGCGTGACCATGCACATGCCGTGCCAGCATTGCGAGACAGGAGCTGTTCAGCCTCTCACAACATCATGTTTTTTCATCGCTTACTGCATGTCACTCCTTGTCGTCATGAGGATCGATTCGCTGACTGTCGCCTGATCAGTCCATCCGGGTGATCTCAGTCGATTCCGATTGATACTCGTGTAAGGCAGGAATAAACAGCCTCTTACGCATGTGGTCGGCCATTGACCTGGATAGTGTACAATCCCTGACCACCTCGCGTCGAACGGCGAATACCGCCGCCTGAGCGGCGGGTTTGGCCGAACCGTCCTGGTGTTTCCTCTGAAATAGAAGGACTATCGACTCCGGCCACCGCGAAGTATTACCTGATAGGCGACCAATGCCGCCGCCACGTGCACATTCATCGACGGTCCCTTGCCGTACATCGGCACGAAGACAGCGCCATCGCACAGCCCCAGAGTTCCGGCATACACGCCGTTCGACTCGTTGCCGAGCACGAGGCAGACACGGTCCTCCCAGGCGAAGTCGAGGAAGGGCCGCGTCCCCTGCGCCGTCTCCAGCGCCACGATCTGATACCCTTCCGCCTTCAGTGTCGTCAGGGCCTCGTGTGTATCGGCGATCCGACGCCACTTGACCCGGCGGTCGTGGCCACGCGAAGTACGATCGATCTCGTCATGGGGCGGGACGGGGGTCTTGCCGGTAAACACCAGCTCGCGGGCGCCCACCGCGTCGGCGACGCGGAACAGGGATCCCACGTTGCGGGGATCTTCCATGCTCTGCAGCAGAAAAGAGACCTCGGCCTGGGGCGGAAAATCGCCGGCCGCCTGCTCGAAGAGTCGGCGAATCTCCACCTTTCGAAGGGGCAACATCCTCTCAGCCAAGATCGACGCCACTCCCGTCGGCACCGACGATGACCTCGCCATCGAAGTGGACCCGTATGCGCTCCCCCATGTCGTTGACCGCGTCGAGGTCGCCCGTGATATCCTCGATGACGAGATGCTTGATCATCAGACGCCGCACGGCACAACGGCTGGCCAGCGCTCCCAACGCCTCCGGCGTGATGTGCCATGTCCCCCAGGGCTGTTGCGCCAGGAACTCGGCTGTGCCCGAACACTCGTAGACCATCAGATCGGCACCGTGGGCAAACTCCTCGAAGCCTTCCTGGGGCAGTCCGTCGCCACTGATGATGACACGCTGTTGCTCTGCCTCGACGCGATAACACAGCGTCGTAATGCCACCGTGATCGGTGAACACCGCCGACAGGACACAGCCCTCCTCGTGGAGGACATCACCGGCGCTGTCGATTTCGACGACTTCGGGATCGAGACCGAACTCCTTCTTGCCGTGGCCGAGGCGACTGTTGATGTCGTCGCGGAAGGGCGGTCGAATCAGGTGTTCGATGAAGTGGGCGGTGCCGACGGGGCCGTAGATACGCAGCGGGTTGCGGCGACCATTGTTCCAGCCCACGTAGACGAAATAGGGCACGTCAACGACGTGGTCGAAGTGCAGATGGGTGAGGAACAGGCGATCCACGTTCTCCGCGGCCACCTCCTGCTGGGCGAGGCGCAGGCAGGCCGAGCGCCCGCAGTCGAACATCCAGGTACGGCTGGCCTCGCCGTTGTGTCCTTTGAACTGGAGAATCTGTGAGGGCCCCGCGCGGCGCGGGTTGTTGCGCACCGCGCCGGATCCGAGGAGTGTGAATCTCATGCCCCCAAGATAGTGTCGTGCCCCGGGGCACGACATGGGTCACAGCTGGCGGCGTTTCATCCAGAACAGAGTCACGTTGGCCACGACGAAAACCCAGACGCCACCGACGGCCCAACGACGGTACCGGCGCGACGCTTCCGACTCGTCGAGCAGCTGTTGTACGGCGGCGATCTCCTCGTCGACGGCCGCCACGGATTCGTCGATGATCTCCATGTCGAGAGAGTGTGTCCGGGCCTCGACCTGTCGCAGGGAGGCGCCGGCGCCGGCGAGCAGCCCGGCCGACCGCTGCAACCCGGCGTCGATCTGCCCCAGGCTGTCGAAGCGTGCCGCCACCACGTGCAGGTTCTGCTCGGCCTCCCGCAGTGCCAGCTGAATGCCTGTGGCCCGCTCCAGGGCGACGTCGTCTTCGCCGCCGTGACAGACCGCACAGGTCGTGTCCATCAGCGTCAGCGTCGCATCGGCCACGTTATGATTCTGATGACAGGTGATACAGGTGGGGTTGTCACGATCTGCCGGGTCAGCGTGGGGGCCCATGCGGAAGAACTCCGCCGGGCCCTTGTGGCATCGGGCACAGATCCCGGCGATGTCCTCCCGTGCCGGCTTGCCGATGAACCCCGTCTCCGGCGCCTTGGCCTCCTCCTCGCGCGCCTCGTCGGTGTCCCCGCCGTGGCAGTCGTTGCACAGCAGCAGACCTCGCTGGTAATGCACTCCCTGGCCGAAGTCCTCCCCCTGCTCTTCGTGACACATGGTGCACCACACGTCGTCCAGGTCGACCTGGCCCGGGGGCACCACCAACTCCTGCTGAGCCCAGACGACGGTGGGCAGAATCATCAACAGCCAGCGCCTCACGGTTGCCCCCCCTCATCATCGGCGACATCAACTTCCACCCTATGGGGTACGCCCTGTACATCGAAGTGGTAGGTGGTGCCGAAGAACGTGCTCGTCGTCTCCGACAGATGTCCGAGAACCCCGAGCAGCAGAATCACTGCGGTCGTCGCCAGCCAGCCAGCCACGACCCGGGGGCGGCGACCGGGGTGCCGCTGCGGAGACGTGTCGATCGCCAGCGGCAGCAGGACCAGAACCAGCAGCAGCAGCGGCGGCATGTTCACGCCGACGACCTCGGGCACGTACTTCAACAGCTGGTACGCGGGCAGGAAGTACCACTCGGGCTTGATGCCCATCGGTGTACTCAGCGGGTCGGCGGGCGTGCCTATATGGGCGGGATACAGCAGCGCCAGAGTGACGAGCACGCCAAGGGTGAGATACATCGTGGCGCTGTCCCTGAGAAAATGGTGCGGGAAGAACGGCTCACCGCCGGCGGCACGGTTCTGTTCGGCTGTCGGCTCGGGAACATCGCTGCGCCCCAGCGACGAGATCCCCTGGTAACGGATCAGGAAGAGATGCAATCCCACCAGCCCAAGGAGCAGCAAGGGCAGCAGGAAGACATGGACCACATAGAAGCGGCCCAGGGTCGCGTCGGCCACCTCGCTGCCGCCGATCATGAACTGTCTCGTAGTCGGCCCGAGGACGGGCAGCGACGCCGGCGCCTCGGTAGCTACCACGGTACCCCAGTACGCCACCTGATCCCAGGGCAGCAGGTAGCCGGTGAAGCCGAAGCCGAGAATCGCCGCCAGCAGGCCGACCCCGACGATCCAGGTCAGTTCTCGCGGTTTCTTGAAACCGCCGTAGAAGAACACCCGAAACATGTGTGCCAGGGCGACGATGACGATCAGGTGCGAACCCCAATTGTGTATGGAACGGACCAGCCAGCCCAGGGGCACCTCGTACATGATCGACTCGACGCTGGCAAAGGCCTCCCGTCCGGTCGGTTTGTAGTACGCCATCAGCAGAACACCGGACAGCAACTGCACGCTCAACAGCAGCAACAGGGCGGCGCCCAGGGTGAACAGCCAGTTCACATGAGGGGGAACGGGTTTGCGCAGGTTGTCGAGCACTACCTGGCGCACGGGCTCCAGGTGCAACCGCTCATCGAACCAGAGCCAGAGTCGCTGCACGATCAGCCCTCCAGCAGGGGACTCACGCGGATGCCGCCCTCCTCGACCGTCAGTGACACCTGCGCCAGAGGTTCGCGGGCGGGGCCTCCGAGAATCTCGCCGTGCAGATTGTAACGGGCGCCGTGACAGGGACATTCCACCTGGCCGGTCGTGGCATCCCAGGCGACGGTGCAGCCCAGGTGGGTGCAGGTCGCCTGCAACCCGACCAGGCCGTCCTCCCGACGCACGACGAGGATCTTGCCGAGGCGTGAGCGACCGACGACGCTGCCCTCGGGCCCGATGTCCTCGGCCCGCAGTGGTCCGGCAGCACCGACGAGGAACTCGCTGCCGGCGCCGCCGGCGGTGGGCCAGAGGTAGGCCAGCACGGTACCGGCAAACCCGGTGACGGTGCCGACGAAGCCGAGGCCGAGCAGGGCGTTGACCAGACGGCGGGTTGGTCCGGAGTAAACTGCGGAATCAGACATGGTGTCGCCTCGCATGGAATCCAGGGGGATTCGGCAGGGACCCCAGTCGCTGAAGCCGCCGGGTGCGGGACAGCGCAGGGAGCAGGGCCGAACCTGCCGAGTCGTGGATCGTTTCAGTATACGGATGAAAGACCGCGACCCAGGCTCGGGAGCGCGGTGTGTCTCGTTAACCGATTGATCTGTCGACCCGGCGGTTCTCCTGCTCAATTCTGCGTCGTGGTTGGAGCGCGCAGGCCACGCGCTCGCGATTCAGCTGTCTTTCGGCACCTGCCGCCGCACACCATTCTCGTAGGCCACATCGTACGGCCCATCGGGTACCGGCAGCTGCCGTATTGCCAGCTCACCCTGAGTGATGTGCGGCTCGGACTTGAGCAGCAGTTCGTCCAGGGATTGCTGGGGCGAAGCGTCGGTTGTGTCGATCTCCACGAGCAGTCCTTTATGCGCCAGCAGAGACCTATCGACCTCATCGGCAAACCGCTGCTTGATCTCTGTCACGTCAGCGGACTTGACGATGGCGTATTCGTGGGGCGCCTCTGCCATACGTTGGCGAATCGCCTCGTCGCTCGCTGTGACGTGGATCAACACCACGTCCGGCAGCCGTGACTCGAGCACCTGCACCTCGTACAGCCGCTGGTGGCGGTACCCGTAACGGGGATAGTACGGGTTTTCGGGATCCTCTCCGTAGAAGTCCGAGTAGATCGACTCCTCGATGTGCCAGCCGCTGATCATCACGTGATCGTAGTTGCGCAGGACCTCGACGTGGTACTGGATCTGCATGCGTTGCATGCGCTCCTTCACATCATCCGGAAAACCCACGTAGGCCGCACGCGACTCCGGGCTCAGTGTGGAGTCGGGAATGGTGAAGTGGTCATCGCCGTGTACCCGCAGGCTGCGCTGCCGATAGTAGGCGGTGAGCAGATCGATCAAGGTGGACTTGCCGGCATACTCGATACCGACGAAGACGCAACGCATGGACGGATCCTTCTGTTGCTGGTGGGCCACCGGTGAGAGGGTATATTCATCTCGCCGTGCCACCGGAACGCAGCCAAGATAGACAGAATGCCTGATTCCGCCACCCCCGTCGGAGTACTCATCGCCCAGTTGGGCACACCGGAGGCGCCCACGCCCGGAGCCCTGCGGACCTACCTGCGGGAGTTCCTCACAGACCGCAGGGTCATCGACCTGAATCCGCTGACCTGGTGGCCGATCCTCTACCTGTTCATCCTCACACGGCGACCGGCGCGGTCGGCGCGCCTCTACGAGCGCATCTGGACCGAGGCCGGCTCCCCGCTGCTCGTGCACTCTCGCGCTCAACAGAAGGGCGTGCAGACACGCCTCGGTGACGGCTACCGGGTCATCGTCGGCATGCGCTACGGGAAGCCGGGCATCGACGCCGCCATGCGGCAGTTTGCCGATCAGGGCATCGACCGGGTCGTCGTTCTGCCCATGTTTCCGCAGTTTTCCTGCTCCACCACCGGTTCCATCTATGACGCCGTCACGCAGGCCGCCTTCGACCGGCGCCGACGGATGCCGACGATCCGCTTCGTTCCGCCGTACTTCGCCCACGCCGACTACATCGACAGCCTCAGGGTGATCATCGAAGAACAGCTCCAGGCCGTGGGCCAGGTCCCGGACCGCTTCCTGATCACCTTCCACGGAATCCCCCGACGATATGCTGATGAGGGTGATCCCTACCGCGACCATTGCCTGCGCACGGGACAGCTACTAGCCGAGGCTCTTGGATTGCAGCCGGAGCAGTGGGTGCAGGGTTTCCAGTCCCGCTTCGGCAAGGAGGAATGGCTGCAGCCCTACACCGAGGACCTCCTCGCCGCGTTGCCTGCAGAGGGCGTACAGACCATCATGGCCGCCTGTCCCGGGTTCACCGCCGATTGCCTGGAAACGCTGGACGAGATCGGTCACGAGGGCGCCGCGACCTTCCGTGAGGTTGGTGGCGCGGAGTTGCACCTGGCCCCATGTCTGAACGCCCATCCCCGCTGGCTCGACGCCATGGCCTCGATCATTCGCTCGGAGGCTTGTGGCTGGACAGACGGAGATTCCCGGTGAGCGACGCGTCCCGCCTCGATCGTTCCGCCCAGGCCCGGCTGCTGCGCCTGGCGCGAGCCCTCGTCGACGGGCGCCGGGCACGAGCTCTGGTGGCGCCCACACGGCAATCCGAGGGCCACTGGTTCGGTGGTGGCAACGCGGCTCGCGATATCGACGGCAGCCTCCTTCTTCTCGGCCGCTACCGTGACGCCGGCGACAGTCGCACCGGACTGGCGGCCGGTCCTCGTGGACGGGAACTGACCTTGTTCCGCTCGACGGATGACGGGCTCAGCTTCGACAAGGTGGCGGCCTGGAGCAAGGCGGATATCGGCGGCGCCTCTTCGGTGCTCAGCATCGAGGGATCGGCCCTTCATATAACCCCGGAGGGGGCTCAGGTCTTTCTCTCCACCGAGCGGCAGCGGGCCTATCCGAAATCGCTACGCTCATTGCAGAAACCCGGGACCGGGATCTGGGCGATCGATCGCTTCGAAGCGACATCCGCGGCCAGCCTCGATGCCCGCAAGGGCCTGTGCCGCATCCTCACGGGAGACGATCCGGCGTACCTGCACGTCAAGGACCCGAACCTGTCTCCCGGTCTGCTGGGCGGCGGTCGCAAGGGCGAACGTCTTCTCCTCTACTGCACCCATCCGTACAACTGGTCCTCGAGCGCTTCCGGGTGGGCGCGGCTCGACGCCGCCGGTGACGTGATCTCCTGGGGCGATGACTTCTTCCCCCGGGGGCCGGTATGGGATGTCGCAGCAAGCCGGATCACCTGCCGGCTGCCCGTACCCCGGATCGGGATGTTCGCCGATGTACCGTCCCTGAGTCTCTACTTCTACGATGGGGCCGAGTGTCTGCGTCCACACGAGACCCACCGTCACGGCGTCCGGCGACCGCGGGGACACTCCTGCGAGGAGCTGGGGGGGGTGGCCTGGGGCTTCGATCAGGACTTCCCTGACGGACTCCAGCGCCTGAGCCGGCTGGAGCCGTGTTTTGTGTCACCTGAGGGTACAGGCTGCAATCGGTACGTCTCGGCTATCGTCGATGACGACGGCCTCTTCGCCCTCTGGCAGCAGTCGAACAAGCGCCGGGCACAACCCCTGATGGGTCATCGCCTCACGGCCCGACGGTTGCGCACCCTCCTCGGGTGAGTTGCGGATCACGTGTCGATTCCTGGGGGCGGTCTTGGTCGTTACTCGTGATCGATCCGCGCCGTCAGCCAGGTGCTGATATCGCGCAGGCAGTCGCCGTCGATCTGATGACCCATGCCATATTCGCGGTAGGTCAGGTCCACCTCCAGCTGTTCGAGCAACTGTCGTGAGGTCCGCGCCTTTGCGATCGGGATCAGCGGGTCGTCGGTGCCGTGGGTCTGCAGTACGGGTTTGCCCGACAGACCGGCTGCCGCGGGGTCCTGTGGCATCCGCTCCTTTGACCAGAGACCACTCAGGAAGGCGACGCCGGTGATGTCCTGCGGCCGGGCCAGCAGCAGACTGAGCGCCATAGCCCCTCCCTGGCTGAAGCCCAGCACGAGGGTATCGCTGCCGTCATTGCCCGAAGCCTGCTGCAGGTCGGTGAGCAACTGTCCGAGCTGGTCCAGCGACCGCTCCCCCGCCGTATAGTCGACGACCAGACCCACCGGAGTGAACTCGATGGGAAACCACGAGTGGCCTCCCATGTCGAGGGGCAACGGAGCCCTGGCGCTGATCACGCGGAAGCGGGGATCCAGATAGTCGGCCAGTCCGAGCAGATCCGCCTCGTCGCTGCCGTAGCCGTGCAGCAGGATCAGCAGTGGCGGCCGGTCGGTCGACAGGCGACGCGGCTCGCGTACGGCAGTGTGCAGCGGCGCATCACTCATTCGAGGGTGACAGACCAGGTCCCGGGTCGATCGAAGACGAGGATCACCGCGTCCTCGTCGGCAGCGATCTCCTGCACACTCGGGTTGGGGTAGATCTTCTCGTTGCGCCAGACGGCCTCGCCGTTGACGCTGAGAGTTGGATGGCGCCGGTCGCCACGGTTGACGACAAGATCCGTGACGCCGTCACCTTCGGTCTCCAGGGTGATCGTGGTACGGCCGTCCTCGTCGGGGTCCTCCGCCCGCCAGGAAACTCGAATCGGCCCTGCGGGTGTCACCATCTCCCCCTGTGCCTGCGGCAGCAGGTGGAAGGAGGGACGGAATGTGGTGCGGCGGAAGCCGGGCTCCAACGGTACCACACCCAACAGCCACCGGGTCAACAGGTAGTCGGGTCCCGGGGCCAGCAGACCGGCCTCGGAACCCCGCTTGTCGCGCCAGGTGAGACCTTCGCGGTCGGCGATCCGTAGCCACTGATTCTTCACGACATCGAGAGCCCGCCGATCCTGACCTGCGCCCCACAGACCATGGGCGAGGAAGTATGCCTGTCGCAGATCCGCTACGGGAGTCCCGGAGCGGAGCGCCGCCGCCATCCGGGGCAGACGGTCGGCGGGGACGGCATCGGCGACGAGTACGAGGGCCTGCGTAAACTGGCTGGCCACCTCTCCCTCGACGTCGTCAACATACAGCGCCCGGTCCTCACGCCAGCGGGTCTCGATGGCGGCCACCAGTTCCTGCAGTCGCTCGGCACAGCGACCGGCCTCTTCGGAGCGACCCGATCGCCGGCAGATGCGGGCTGCTGCCGCCGCGCCCGCGGCACACTCGGCCAGTCCCTGCGTCGACCCCTGCAGATCGAGAGACGCCGTCGCCGAGGCCACCGCCGCCGCCAGCAGTCGCTGCGCAGTCTCCTCATCGCCTGACCACAGATGATAGGCCTCAAGACAGAGGGGGAAGGCCGACGCCGGGGCTCCGGCAGGATCGGGTGTGCGACCCAGCAAGGTGGCACGGGCGGTGTCGGTATGTCCTGTCCGGGCGGCGTCATTCCAGGTCGACGCCGTCATCCCGAGCCAGTCGCAGGCCTGGGGTGGCGGAGTGAGATGGTACGTGTCGAGCCGGTCGGCGCGCAGTGTCGCCGGAGCCTGGGCCCAGGTGCTGTCGAAGCCGGGGCCGAGTTCTGCCACCGCCGATGCGTCGACCGGGACGGAGCGCTCGCAGATGGCAAGTCGTTCGAACTGGCACTCTTCGTCGAAGCCACTCAGGTGAACGACAGCGTAGCGCGCGCGCACCGTGTGGAGTGAGAACCAGTCCTGACGTCCGGAGCCGCACACATAGCGCAGGCGGTGCTCGTGCCGACCCCAGGTCGTGGCCAGACCGATGTCGACGATGCCGGCGTGACCATCCCGCAGACGCAGGTTGACGACGCCGGTGACGATGCGGCCGAAGTCGAGAACAAAGGTGAAGGCCCCCCCGGCTGCGGTCTGTAGAGAGGCCGCTGGCGCCGGGCCGGCCAACAGCCCGTCGCGATGGACGAACTTGCCGTGTCTGGAAACCCGTGCGGGAGAAAACGTCAGATCGGCGTCGGCCTCGGTCTCTTCGAATGCGGCGAACTCTCGAGCTTCGATCTGCCGTTCCTGGGAGACCGGGACTTCGTCGTCGGCCGTGGCGTCCACCGTCACGACCCCTTCCCAGGTACGGCCCTCGGTCCGCGGATCCTCCAGGGCGCTGAAACGTTCGTCGGCCAGTGTTCCCGTCGGGGCGGGCGGTAGTTCGAGAGCGTGCCAGTGTAACCCCGATTCGACCGTGAAGGCCGTCGTGCCGCTGGCGGAGGCGGTGAGCTCACCGTGAACGGCGAACCATCGCTCCCCTTCGTCTGGGCCACCGTCGGCGACGACGACGAGTTCATGGGGGCCGGCGTCCCAGGCGCCACTCACGTGTCTGGGATACCAGAGAGGCGTCTCGGTGGCTGCCCCCCCGGGCGCTCCGGCGACGCGCATGCCGTTGATATACAGCTGGAAGGGCCCGCTGGAGGCGCAGGTCAGTCGGCCGTCGCGGCAGGGCCCGTCCAGCGTCAGGCTGCTGCGCAGCAGGACGTGACGTCCGCCGTCACCATGCCAGATCGATCGATAGGTCATCTAGGCTAGATCGCGACTGACGGAGCCGCCGTCAAGGGAGAGACTGCGGGTGAAACACGACGAGCCCGGTCGCCGCGAGGGCAACCGGGCTCATGGGGACGCGGTATATGTGCGGTCAGCCGGGTAGTCGCAGGGTGACGATATCGGTGCGCACTCCCTGTCGCGTGACGCGCCGGATCATCAGCAGGGCACTGCCCTTCGCCGCCTCGAGTGCTTCGGTGTAATCAGCGACAGAGGCGACCGGCTCTCGATCGATCTCGACGATCAGGTCTCGGGAACGTATCCCAGCTCGGGCTGCCGGCGAACCCCGACCCACCTGGGCGACGATGACCCCCTCTTCGTCCTCCAGCCCCAGGCGCTGTGCGACGTCATCCGTCAACTCACGGACTGTCATACCCAGCTGCTCGGCTTCCCTTGGTTCGTCCCGTGCCGCCGTTGTCTTCGCCTCATCGAGGGAGGCCAGCTCCACCGAGAAGCTACGTTCCTCGCCCTCACGCAGGACTTTGAGGCGCACCTTGGTGCCGGGCGAAGTGTGTGCGATCTGATTGCGGAGAGCGGCCCGTGTGTCGGTGGGCTCTCCGTCCACTTCGCGGATCACGTCATACGCCTGCAGCCCTGCCTCCGCTGCTGGCAGATCGACGATCACCGACGTCACCAGGACACCTTTGCGCGAGTCGAGTCCAAGGGCATCTGCCATCTCGGCGCTGACATCACCGATCTCAATGCCCAGGAACCCTCGCCGCACCTCGCCGTGGGCGATCAGCTGCCCCATGATCTTGTCCGCCAGATCGATGGGGATCGCAAAGCCGATTCCCTGGTACCCGCCCGACTGGGAGACGATGGCCGTATTGATGCCGATCAGTTCGCCCGATGTGTTGACCAGCGCCCCCCCGGAGTTGCCGGGATTGATGGCGGCGTCGGTCTGGATGTAGTCCTCATAGTCGCTGAGACCGGAACCCCCGCGCCCCAGAGCGCTGATGATCCCGGTGGTCACCGTGTGCAGCTGGCCAAAAGGGTTGCCGATAGCGACGACCCATTCGCCAACGTCGATCTCGTCGGCCTCGCCGAGCTCGAGGAAAGGCAGATCGTCGCCGTCCTGGATTTTCAGTACCGCCAGGTCTGTATTTGGATCCCGCCCCACCACCTCGGCCTCGAAGGAGCGCAGATCGGCCATTTCCACAATGATCCGGTCAGCTACTTCATCATCACCCCGACGGCCGTTGGTGATGACATGGTTGTTCGTCAGGATGTAGCCGTCCTTGCTGACGATGACACCGGAGCCGAGGCCTTCGCGGATGCCACCCTCACCTTCCGGGCTCCGGAGAAACGGATGTCCACGGAAGAATTCGTCCAGAGGAACCCCCCGTCGGCCGCTGATCTGCTTCTCGGTCTTGATGGCCACCACCGCGGGTTTGACTCCGGCGGCAAGCTCGGCAAAGGCGTCTGAGAACTGCTGCAGATCCTGCAATCCGGCCGCCGTCACAGGCGCTGGCACCTGCACCGCGACCAACAGGGCCGCACAGACGATGGGAATGTGTCGTTTCACTGTCATCCTCCCCTTGATCGGTATCGAAATTGAGGTTCGCATACTGTGGACCCAGGCCGTGCCCGGACAGTTCCCGGGCACGGCCTGACATTCTGCGCTTCAGGCGGCCCGGTGGGCCGCATCATCCCCTGCGGGGGCGGCGTGCAACACCTTGAGTTCGCCATCTTCCACGTCCACGGTGATAGCCCCCCCGTCGCCCACATCCCCGGCGATGAGTGAACGCCCGATACGCGTCTCCAGCTGATGCTGGATGTAGCGCTTCAGCGGCCTGGCGCCGAAGGCTGGATCATACCCCTGTCGGGCGATGAAGCTCCTGGCCGCCTCGGTGGTGCGCAACTCGATGCGTCTCTCGGCGAGGCGGGTCCTCAAGTCCTCCATCATCAACTCCACGATGCGGCCGATCTCCGACAGCGACAACGGTCTGAACATGATGATGTCGTCGATGCGATTGAGAAACTCGGGTCGGAAGTGGCCCCGGAGATCGGCCGAAACACGGTCCCTGGTGAGCTCGGGAATCTCGCCGCCGCTTTGGGCAACCCCCTCCATCAGATGGTGGGAGCCGATATTCGAAGTCATGATGATGACCGTATTCTTGAAGTCCACCGTGCGTCCCTGGGCATCGGTAAGGCGGCCATCGTCGAGCAATTGCAGCAACGAATGGAAGACGTCGGCGTGAGCCTTTTCGATCTCGTCGAACAGCACCACCGCATAGGGCTTGCGCCGCACCGCCTCTGTCAGTTGCCCCCCCTCCTCGTACCCCACATATCCGGGAGGCGCACCCATCAGCCGCGATACGGCATGTTTCTCCATGTACTCGGACATGTCGATGCGAACGACGCTGTCCTCCGAATCGAACAGCGCCTGGGCGAGGGTCCGGGCCAGCTCCGTCTTGCCGACTCCGGTGGGACCCAGAAAGAGAAAGGAACCGATTGGCCGACGCGGATCCTTGATCCCCGCACGGGCCCGGATCACGGCGTCGGCCACCAGCTGCACCGCTTCTGTCTGCCCGATGACCCGTTCGTGCAGAATCTCATCCAGGCGCAGCAGCTTTTCTCGTTCTCCCTCCACCAGCCGCGTCACCGGGATTCCCGTCCAGCGAGACACGATCTCGGCTATTTCCTCTTCCGTCACCTCTTCGCGCAGCAATCGGGAATCGCCCACAGCACCCACCTCAGTGGGGCTTTCTCTTCCTGCCAGCTGCTTCTCCAGCTCAGGCAGCGTCCCATACTTCAGTTCCGCCGCCTGGTTCAGATCCGCCCTACCCTCGGCGGCTTCGATCTCGTGGCGCACGGTCTCGATCTGCTGACGCAGTTGGCGCAGCTGGCTGATCTCTGTCTTCTCCTGCTCCCATTGTGCGCCCATGGCGTCGGCCTCGGACTTCTGATCCGCCAGCTCCCGGAGCAGAGACTCGAGACGCGCCTTGCTCGCCGCATCCTTCTCCTTCTTCAGTGCAGCCTCTTCGATCTCCAACTGCATCACCCGCCGGGTGACACCGTCGAGCTCGGCGGGCATGGAGTCGATCTCGGTACGGATCGTGGCACAGGCTTCGTCCACCAGGTCGATGGCTTTATCAGGCAGAAACCGGTCACTCACGTAGCGGTCCGACAGGACCGCTGCACCGACCAATGCGTTGTCCTGTATTCTCACACCATGGTGGATCTCGTAGCGCTCACGCAGGCCACGGAGAATGGAGATGGTGTCCTCCACGCCGGGGGCGTCGACGAGGACGGGCTGAAACCGCCGCTCCAGGGCGGCATCCTTCTCGATGTGCCGGCGGTGCTCGTCCAGCGTCGTGGCGCCGATGCAGTGCAGCTCGCCGCGAGCCAGCATGGGCTTGAGCAGGTTGCCGGCGTCAGTGGATCCCTCCGTGCGACCGGCGCCGACGATGTTGTGGATCTCGTCGATGAACAGCAGAATCCGACCGTCGCTCTCGGTGATCTCCCGGAGCACCGCCTTGAGCCGCTCTTCGAACTCTCCCCGGTACTTTGCCCCGGAGATCAGCGCACCCAGATCCAGGCTGAAGAGAGTGCGATCCTTCATCCACTCGGGGACGTCACCGCGGACGATACGTTGTGCCAGGCCTTCGACGATCGCCGTCTTGCCGACGCCCGGTTCGCCGATCAGCACCGGGTTGTTCTTCGTCTTGCGCGACAGGATCCGGATGACACGCCGGATTTCGTCATCACGGCCGATCACGGGGTCGAGCTTGCCGGAGCGGGCGTCGGCCACCAGGTCTGTGCCGTATTTCTGCAGGGCTTCGTAGCTGGCCTCCGGGTCAGCGGAGGTGACGCGTTGGGCTCCACGCACATCGCTCAGGGCGCGCAGGACCCCATCCCGCGTGACCTCTTCGGCAGCGAAGATCTGCTGTATCTCCACCGTGCCACCCTCTCCGATCGCGGCCAGGGCGAGGTGCTCAACGGAGACAAACTCGTCGTTCAGGGACCTGGCTTCCGCTTCTGCCGCAGCCAGTACCGCCGACAGTGCCCGCGACATGCGGACCTCACCCGCATCACCGGAGACGCGGGGACGCTTGCTGAGCGCTGTCTGCAGTGCGCCGCTCAGCGTCCCCACGTCGGCGCCGATGCGTTGCAGAATGCGGGGAACCACACCCCCGTCCTGGTCCATCAGGGCGGCCATCAGATGTAGTACGTCCACATCCTGATGACCCAGTCTCAGCGCCTGACTCTGGGCGTCCTGCAGAGCCTCCTGCGATCTGTGTGTCAGTCTTTCCTGATCCATGGGCTCCTCTTCTTCCAGCTGGGGTCGTCTGCGCCCGTCATGCAAAACCGGGACCCACGGCTCTCAGACCCAGCCAGACCATGGATAACTATATGAAACTGTGTCTCTTGCGGGGAACAGGGACTTCCGGAGGGTCAGTGCGGGTCCGCCTGTTTGACGGGCCCTCTGTGTGTCGCCTGCCGATTTGACAGACAGCAGTCCTGCTGGAAAAGAAAACGCCCCGGCGCTCTGTGAAGCGTCGGGGCGTCTGCTGCTGTTTCGTTGTCGGTGGCAGATCAGAGGACGAGTGGGTCGTCCGGTGCTTCCTCTGGCGGCGGCACCGGGGCCAGCGACTCCTGCTGCTCGACGACGAAGCTGTCGATACCACCCATCACCAGATGATAGGTCTCGTCGATATCGTCGGACACCTGGCCGGAGATCTTGCCGATCCCCTCCAGGACGTCACGTGACTGGGCGAATCCTTCCTCTACGGCATCCTTGATCAACTGGGAGAACCCGTCGATCTGGACGCTGCCCTCGTCGTCGGCGTGATTGGCCTGGAAAGCGCCGAAGAACGATGTGGCGAAGTCGACGATCCGCTTCGCCGTGGCTTCTGGGGAAACGTCGATGGCACCTGTGAGCACGTCCTCCAGTGCCTGACCTTCGATTCCGGCGTCCTTCAAGGCACTGGCGAACGACTGTCCCAGCTCGGTCTCCAGTACTTGTTGGGCGTAGTTGACGTCGATCTTGCGCCCCACCGACATGAGGACGGCGTCTGCCGGGCCGCCCTTCATCGATGTGGCGCTGGTTCCGATCTTACTTGAGGCACTGATCGATGAGATCAGACTGCTCTGACTCTGAGTTGTCCCGACTAACATGCCGATCCTCCTTGGGGCAAGGGACTTCGCCGCGTCGACCTTGACGCAGCTTGGGGAAATAGATGAGATACCCGCTGTTCTTCTGTATCGGCGCGTTCCGCAGATCGGCCAGTCTTTTTCTACGGGATTCCTGGATGATTATGGAAAAAAAGAGGGGGTCGGCGAAATCGCCGACCCCCGAACCGCAATAGAGTGCAGAAACTGCGCTAATTCATCAGCGATTGAGATGGATGCGGAACAGATTGAACGAGATGCCCGCTCCCTGGGAACTGCCCGGGAAGAATCCGCCCTGATTGGTCAGCGACAGCTCCGCTAACACCATCTGAAAGCGCTTGACAGTCACCGGTCCAAAGGCAAATCCGAATGCCGAAGACCGACCCCCACGCCCGCCAGCCGACAGTCCGAAGCGTACGGGGAACCAGTTCACCAGGCGATACTCGGTGGCCAGTGAGACTCGCGGCGTGCTGTCGATACCGAGGCCGGTGCTGAATGCCTGATCGTAGTTGGCCGCCACCGTCAGTCTCGGGAACGGCTTGTGGGCCACACCGAGGCGAAGCATGGCCGGCAGAGACCGGCTGAAACTGCTGATGTCCTGCTCGACGTGGAAGACGGGATCGCCCGCCTCCCAGATGGCTGCATCGACATCACTCTCGGAAACGGTATCGATGCGACCGTCCACCAGCCTGACCTCGCGGGGATTGTCGAAGATCTCGTCAAATCCGTCCTTGCCGGTGAAGCTGGTGACGGAAACACCCTCGGCGACCACGAAGACCGAATCCTGCTGGGCGCTGATGCTCCAGTTCATGACATCGAGCAGGTTCACCAGGGACAGGCCCACGGTAGTCCTGCCGTCTTTGGTCACACCCGCTGCGCCAAGATCCAGACCAAAGCCGACGCCGACGGCCCCCCGGGCGACGCCATTCGCGTTCAGCTGCGAGCCGCTGACGCGGGTGACGAAGCCACCATCCGAGTCAATCACCTCGAGCAACCCCCCACCCATCACTTTCAGCGTCGTGCCCACGGCAAACTGGCTTACGTAGGGCGCCAGCTGGGCAGGAATCCAGGGCTTGGCGAAGCCCCAGCTGAGCACCCCGAGACCCCAGGCTTCGCCGTCCCACTCGGCAATGTCATAGTTCGGGTCGCGACCCGCTGCGATGCGCTCACGCTCGAACTGGTTGCCGCGTAACATGAATTCGATCATGTCGCGCGGTACCTGGCCTTCGACGCCAAGCGCCATGTCGAATGCGATGGCGCTGCTCAGTCCCCACGGCAAGGGAAAGGCCGCTCCACCCACAACCGGCAGAAACAGGCCGATGTCAGTGTTGAACTGCAGGCCTTCTTTGTCCAGATCGGAGAGCATGTCATCCTTCATGCCCTCATCGATGAAGTCACCGTTGAAGTCGTTATAGGTCGAAACCGACCAGCTGTTGTTCTCGAGGATGTAGCTGGCCCCCAGTCCCAGAGGCAGCGAAAACTTCGGGCTGTCCTTCAGGGCCAGGTTGGCCGGATTCCAGTAGAGGGATTCCACGCCACGAGCCATGGCCGTATAGGTACCGGCCAGTCCCATGGCGCGGGGCTGCGCATCGCCGTAGCCGATGGCTTGCGCAGCCTGCGTAGCAAACATGCCAGTCACGAGACTGGCGGCTAGGGCGAAGCGAATCGTCGATGTTGTCATGTCAGTTCTCTCGCTCCCCACCTATTTGACCAGATCTTCGTTGAGCTCGAGCTCAACACGAAGACCGGCGATGACGTTGATGAAGTCAGTAGCTCGCACCTCGACCTCTCCGCCCGTCTCGGGCAGAGTGACACGAACACCTGCGAACAGAGATTGATTGGGATCGTCTTCGAGAAGGAACTGGAGTACCTGTTCCTTGAGGATCGGCAGCTCCTGGGTGGCGGTGACAGTGCCGTCCGACAGTCCGTTCGCATCGACCGGTGCCGCCGGAACCTGGAACGGCGGCTCCGAAGCCACCGGTACGGTAGTGACAGGATCGGTATAGACCGTTGCCGGATCACGGGCGACATACAGCCGCACGCCGATGCCGACAGGGATGCTGCTCTCGATTTCGGTGACCACCGTGGCGCTCTCGAAGTTGGTATTGATCTTGTCGCGCGCCTCCGAGTCTCGGAAGCTGATGTCCTCGGGGTCGGGATCGATCTTCGTCTCGGCCAACACCGTCAGCCGAGGCGCGGTACGAAACACGACGCTGTCGAGAGAGACGAAGTGATCCGACTCGATGATCTCCTCTTCGGCGCCATCGCCGACGATAACCACCGGCTCCACGGTGATGCTGGTGGGCAGATGGTTGAGGAACCGCGTCAGATCGGCGGAGCTGACCGCCAGTATGTCGCTCTTGGGATTGTCTGGATTGCCCCGCTCAAAGGTCTCACGCACCACCAGGGTTTCGGTGCCCCGCTCGTTGGTCCCGGTAAACAGGATATCCACGTCGGCCAGGAAGCCGACCCCGCTGGTGACGAACACGGCCAGGTTCGCGTCGCCGATGCTGACGTTGTCGAGGCCGTCAGGGAATTCGACGTCCCGCTGCTGTTGCGGGATCGTCAGGCTGATCTCGTTCAGGCGGCCTTGCACGCGGGTGAAGACCATCTGTTCGGTGAGAGCCTGGATGTCGATCTCGCCACCGGAACGGATGGTGACCTCCGTATCGGAGGCGAACGTACGGGCCCGGTATGCGAGCCGCATCTGCAGTGGATTGTCGGGAGCGAAGGTGTTGTTCGTCAGGTCGAAAGTGATCTCCCGTGGCTGTCCGGCCACGAGTGAATCGAGCAACAGAACCTGTGCGTTGCCATTGGCATCCTGCAGGTCCGGCAGCGACAGCTCCACTTCCATGACGATGGGGATATTGTTTGTCACCACGAGGGTGATGCCACCCTCGCTCATGACCGCTTCGGTGACCTGGATGCGATCATCGGGAAAGTCCAGGGTCTGGCTGTCCTCAAACTCCTGCTGTGGAATCAGCGCCGTCGCCCGTGTCACCAGCAGCGTCTCGAGTTCGGAGTTGATCACCAGGCTGGGGTCCTCATCGACCGTCAGGTCCGTGCCGTCCGCCGTGCCGCCGGCAACGGCCAGGGCCAGATTGCCGCTGATCGTACGGCCCTCGAGCGAGAATCGACCCGCGGCGCTGCCGCCGTTGGCGGCCACCGTCCCCAGGTCGATCTGATCGACAATGGCCCCGCCAGCGCTGTTGTCACGCAGGATGAGGGCCAGGTTGACGAGGTCCACGGGAAAGCCGTTGTCCACAGCGACGGACAGGCCACCGGTGGCGATTTCCAGTGCTGTGACACCAGCCAGCGGCATGGGCACTTCGATATCGAAGGTCGACCCCGGCAGGGACGGGATCGTAGTTCCGGTGGGGATGTCACGGCCGAGGAGGGTGCTCATCTTGACTTCGACTTCGGGAATGGTCTGACCGGGAATCGACAGGTCACCGATGGCCGTGGAAAAGCTGTTGGCCTGGGGGGTCACCTTGAGGTTCTGCCCGACTTCCGCAGTGCCGAGAATCTCGGGCTCGGCACCGGAGCTTCCCGGAAGGGGCATGGTGACTTTCAGCTTCATGCCGCCAGTGACGTCGTCGATCTCGAGAAAGTCGTCGCGATCGCCGACCAGTTCACTGACGCGGGTGCTGTCATTGGCGACTGGAATGGAGATGACGAAGTTCGTACTTGGCGCGGCTGGGGGCTCCACTGTGCATCCGGCCACGAGGGCGGTGCCCAGCGCACCTGCCAGCGCGGCAGCGCTGTACCGCCAGAGCGGTCGGTTGCGGACTCCCGAAGGCAGCTTCATCTGGGAGGACTCCTGTTGGCGTGATGTGTAGATCGCACCCTCTTCCAGCCGGACGCGGCGAACCGTCCTCGGTTCGATGTGCGGGGGTGGAATATAGGGTAATTGGGTGGAGGCAGGGAACCGGTCGGAAGGCGGGAGGCCGGGCGTCACCCGGCCCCCCTGCCCTTCAGATGCCGGCGGCCTTTTTCAAGGCGCGAACCTTGTCCGTCTTCTCCCAGGTGAAATCGTCGTCGCTACGCCCGAAGTGACCGTAGTTGGTCGTTTTCTGGTAGATCGGCCGGCGGAGTCGCAGCTTCTCGATAATGCCCTTGGGTGTGAGATCAAACACATCGGACAGGAGACCGGCCAGGTCCTCGTCCGAAAGCACCCCTGTGCCATACGTATCCACCAGGACCGAGACGGGCTCGGGCACACCGATGGCGTATGCCAGTTGCACCTGACAGCGATCGGCGAGACGAGCGGCTACGACGTTTTTGGCCACGTATCGGGCCATATAGTGGGCGCTGCGGTCGACCTTGGATGGGTCCTTGCCGGAGAAAGCACCACCACCGTGGGGGCAGTAGCCGCCATAGGTGTCGACGATGATCTTGCGGCCCGTCAGGCCACAATCACCGTGGGGACCGCCGACGACGAACCGCCCCGTGGGGTTGATGTGGTACTCGGTGTCCTTCGACAGGAGTTTTTTCGGGATCACCTTCTTCACTTCAGCGATCATATCGCGTTGGATGCGGGCGTGGCTGGCCCCGGGATCGTGTTGCGTGGACACCACAACCGTCGTTACGCCCTGGGGTTTGCCATCGACATACTCCACGGTCACCTGCGACTTGGAATCGGGACGCAGGTATTTGATCGTGCCCTTCTTGCGCAACCGCGCCAGATGTTGAAGGATCTTGTGCGAAAGCGTGATCGGCAGTGGCATGAGAGACGGTGTCTCGCGACAGGCATAGCCGAACATCATGCCCTGGTCTCCGGCACCCATCTCGGCGTGCAGGCCTTCGGCCTCGGTCACGCCCTGTGATATGTCCTCTGACTGCTGGTCGAGCATCACGGAGATACCGCAGGAGCGATAGTCGAATCCGTAATCGGGGTTGGTATAACCGATGTCCTCGATGACGGCCCGTACGGTGCGCTGAATGTCGACGTACGACTTCGACGTGATCTCTCCAGCGACGACGACCTGCCCCGTGGTGACCAGAGTCTCGCAGGCAACGCGCGAGTTCTTGTCCCCGGCGAGCATGGCGTCGAGAATGGCGTCGGAGATCTGATCGGCCACCTTGTCGGGATGGCCTTCAGAGACCGATTCGGATGTGAACAGGTAGTGGCTCACCTGTGGTGCCTCCTCTTGTATACATGAAAAGTGAACGTTTCAACTCGTGATCTGCGACAGGTCGCCCACGTTGAGATGACTGGGGCGACCGGCGACGACGGCCTGGAATCCGATGAGAGAATCCTCGAGGACGATGTTCTCTACCACAGCTTCCTCACCGATGATGCTGTTGCGGACGACGGACTGCGACACGCTGGCGCCGGCCCCCACCGATGCGTGGGGGCCGATCACCGAATGGCTGACTCTTGCCGTGGGGTCGATATGGGCCGGCGGCACAACGACGACATCACCACTCACGGCGGGAACTGCCGTACCCTCGAGCATGGCGCGATTCGTCACCAGCAGGGCCTCGCGTGTGCCGCAGTCGTACCATTCGGCCACATTGAAAGTACCCAATTGAGCGCCCTCGTCGACCATGGCCTGAAATGCGTCGGTCACCTGGAACTCGTTCCGCGTGCGGCGGCCCTCTCGGATGAGGTCTCCCAGGCACGTGTAGAGACACCGACTGTCGCGGATGTGATTGACGCCGACGATGGCCAGATCGGAGATGAAGGAGTCCGGCTTTTCCACCAGGCCCGTCACCCGCTCTGCCTCCTGCACGACGACACCGAACCGGCTCGGATCCTCGACCCGCTTAACGCCCAGATGACCGTCGCCGGATCGCCCCAGCACGTCGGTCAGATCCGCCTGGAAGATGGTGTCGCCGTAGACCATCAGCTGCGGATCGTCGCCGACAACGTCGCGGGTAAGCCAGATGGCATGTCCGAGGCCGAGCATCTCCTTCTGCTCGACGAACTCCACTTCGCGGAAGTCTCCCCTTGCCCTGACGTACTCGACGATGCGCTCGCCGAGATAGCCGATGACGAGCACGATCCGCTCGATGCCCATGGGCACCAGCTGGTCGAGGATATGGCCGATGATCGGTTTACCGGCCACGTGCAACAATGGCTTGGGACGTGTATGGGTGTGCGGACGAAGTCGGGCGCCGAAACCGGCGACCGGGACAACAGCCCACAGACGGTCGGGTGCGCTCATGGCGCCTCTTCTCTTCGGGGAGGTCTGGCGGCGAGAAAGACGTCCTTCATGGTCGACTCGACTCGCGCTCGAATCTCTGCCCCCGATGTGAGTCCCAGGCAGTCGCGGGCCACTTGCTGCATCGTGGCCAGGTCGGCAGCGCGCACGACCTCCTTGAGCTCGGGTATCTGGCCGGGGCTGATGCTCAGCAGGTGTACGCCCAGTCCCATAAGGATCACGGCGGCCACGGGATCGGCTGCCATCTCGCCACAGATACTGGTGGGTATCCCCGCGGCCTCGGCGTTGTCGGTGACCTGCTGGATGAGTCTCAATACAGCCGGGTGCAGTGGGTCGTAGAGACCGGCAACACGGGCGGTGCCGCGATCGACTGCCAGGGTGTATTGCACGAGATCATTCGTCCCGAGACTGAAGAAGTCGGCCTCTCGCGCCAGCTGCTCAGAGATGATGGCGGCGGAGGGCACCTCGATCATGACCCCCACCTGACAGTCCGCCTGGTGCTCGATTCCTTCCTGCTGCAGATCACCCTGAACTTGAGAGATCAACTCCCGGGCCCGGCGGACCTCGTCGAGATTGGTGATCATCGGTAGCAGGATGCGAGCCTCGCCGAGGGCACCGGCACGCAGAATCGCCCGCAGCTGCGTCTTGAACAGATCCGGCGTATCCAGACAGATGCGAATGCCGCGCCAGCCGAGGAACGGGTTGGCTTCCGGGGGGGCGTCGACGGCGTGGGTCAGCTTGTCGCCACCCAGATCGACCGTCCGGATGACGACGGGGTTGGGTGCCATGGAACGCACGATCTGCGCGTAGACGTCGAGTTGCTCGGCCTCCGACGGCAGGCGGTACCCCAGGTAGAGAAATTCGGTGCGTACCATGCCGACACCCCGGGCGCCGCTGTCGAGGGCCTGATCGATCTCCTGCGGCAGGTCGACGTTGGCCAGCAGTGTAATCTCTGCGCCGTCACGGGTGGTGGCCGGCAGATCCCGGCGCTCGCTCAGTTCGCGCTCGCGACGCAGCTGGCGCCGCAGCTGCGCCCGGTAGTAACGCACGGTACCGGCGTCAGGGCGGATATGGACGACCCCCTCGTCCCCATCGACGATGACAGGATCGCCTGCCTCTACCTGCCGTGACGCCCGCTCGGTGGCCACCACGGTGGGCAGGCCCAGAGAGCGAGCGATGATACTTGTGTGCGAGGTGACGCCGCCAGCGTCGGTGACCAGACCCTTCACCAGCCGACGAGCCAGCTGTGCGGCCTCAGAAGGCAGCAGGTCGCGGGCGAAAATGACCGTGTTCGAGCGGGCGCTCTGCAGGGCGGAGAGACCGCCTCCGGCCAGGTGCACCAGCACCTGATGCTCGATGTCCTTCAGATCACCGACACGGGCACGCTGGTACTCGTTGTCGGTCTGTTCGAAGGATTTGCGAAACTGAGCCATCGTCTCGGAAAAGGCGCGCTCCGCCGACCAGTTGCGGGAGCGGATGCAGTCGATGGTACCGTCCTTCATCTGCACGTCGTCGAGCATGGCCAGGTGGGCTTCGAAAATCATCGCCAGGTCGGCGCCATGTTCGTGTTCGACGCGCTGCCGGGTCCGGCGGACCTCCTCACATACCGATGCCAGTGCGGCGTGAAATCGCTGAATCTCGGCGTCGATCCGGTGGTCGGGTACGCGTCGCAGCGAGGCGGCAGGCCGTTCTGCCCGGTGGGTGAAGGCTTTGCCGATGGCGATACCCGGAGCGGCGGCGACGCCCTCCAGTTTGAGATGCTCTCGATTCAAAGCCGGCCTTCAAAGTCGTTGCCCAGCAGCTCGGCCACCGTGTCCAGGGCTGCCTGCGCGTCCTCCCCCTCGGCCTCGACGAGCACCTCGGCGCCCTGTTCCGCTGCCAGCATCATGACACCCATGATGCTCTTGCCGTTGATGCGGCTGACGTCTCCCTTGGTCAGAAAGATGTCGGCTTCAAAGCGCGATGCCGCCTGTACCAGCAGCGTCGCCGGGCGTGCGTGGATGCCCAGCACGTTGGTGACGGTGACTCTCTTCTCTACCATGCCGCTCCCGTGTCGCTCAACTAGTGTCGACCAAACCGCCGACGCAACCGTGTCCACAGGCCGGGACGCTCCCTGAGCCATGTGCCCTGACCTGCTTCCGTTGACCCTCCCGTCAGCACGCAACGCGGATTGCACCTGAACAGGCGTTCGGCCTCATGCCGGCCTGCCAGTCCGACCACCTGCTCGTACGCCGAGCGGAGGGACAGGGGTCGCTTTTTCAGGTCGTGTCCGTCGCTGCCGACGAAGTCGGCCTGCCCGGACTCAACGAGGTGAATGGCGGCGGCCTGCGCACGTCGCCCGAAGCGACCCCGGAGGCTGCCGGCGTTCACCTGCAGGAGCAGATCCTGGTCCCGCAGTCGACCGATGCGTTCGGGATCCGCCGCCAGAGTCCGGTATCGTTCCGGATGCGCCAGCACAGGCCGATACCCCGCCGTGCGGAGCTCAAAGAAGGCCTGTTCCAGCCCGGGGGACAACGGCCCAGGGGGCAGATCAACAAGGACGTACGACCCTCCTGCCAGACGTGCTGCCGGCGTCGACTGAACCAGCCGATCCAGGCCGAAGCGGAATGCCAGTTCGGCCCCGAGATGGATGGCCACGTCGATACCGGCCGCAGCGACGGCCTCGACAAAGCCGGAAAAACACTCCTGCAGTTCCTCTGCTCTCTCCGGCCCATCGTCGGGCCGGTAGTGCGGCGTCAGAACGATGTCGTCAACGCCCTCGTCGACGGCTCGGCGCAGCATGTCGAGCCCTGTGTCGAGACCGTCTGCCCCGTCATCGACGCCGGGCAACGCGTGGCAATGTATGTCGACGAAACCGTCCCCCATACACCGGACTCACCCGGAGACGTGTACCGCGGCGCTGAGTTCCCGCAGTCGGCCCGGGTCGTCCTCCACGGCGGTCCCGGTGACGACGAAGGCGGCGCCGGCCTCGACCTTCTCCCGTGCCACCTCCGGCTCCCGCACGCCGCCACCGACAATGACGGGCAGATCGACATAGCGGGACACGGCACGGACCATCGACGCGGGCACCGACGCGGCGGCGCCACTGCCCGTCTCCAGGTATACCAGCTTCATGCCCAGGTACTGAGCCGCCAGCGCGTGGGCCATGGCGATATCATCTTTGTCGCGCGGAATCGGCTTCGTCGAACTCATGTATTCGACGGAGGTGAGGGTGCCGGATTCGATCAGCATGTATGCCGTCGGAATGACCTCTACCTCGAACTCCTTCAACAGCGGCGCCGCCCGCACGTGCTGACCGATGAGCAGTTCGGCGTTGCGCCCACTCACCATGCTGAGGAACAGGATCGCATCGGCGGAACTCACCACCTGCCCCGCGTCCCCCGGGAAGGAGATCACCGGGATGTCGACTGCGGTCCGCAGACGCTCGAAGAGTTGCGTGTTGCCCGCAGCTGACAGCATCAGACTCGTGCCGACAAGAATGGCATCTGCCCCGGCCTCGGCGCACGTCAGCGCCCGGCTCTCGAGCTCATCCAGGGACAGGCGATCCGGATCGAGCAAGGTGAGATACCCCGCTCCCCGTCGCGCCCGCACCTCCAGCAGTCGTTCAAAAGTGCTCTCCATCAGGCGCTCGTCAGGCGCTGCCGGATCAGATCGGGGGCCGCGGCGATCGCTTCGTCGATCTTGCCTGGATCTTTGCCGCCGGCCTGGGCCAGATGCGGCTTGCCTCCACCTGAACCGCCGGCGATCTGCGCCACATCCTTGACCACGTCCCCGGCCTTGAGCCCCCGTCCCTTGATGAGATCGTCGGTGACGACGGCGATGAAAGAAACCTTGCCCGCGACCTCGGCGCCGAGCACGCCCACGCCGGAACTCAGTCCCTCGCGGATGCCATCGGCCATCGACCGCAACGCGCCGATATCGTCGACCTGGACCCTGCTGGCCACGACGTTGACCCCCTCGATATCGATGGCCCCGGCCGTCAGGTCAGCCGCGCTGTCACCGGCAGCCTTTTGCCGTGAGTCGGCCAGTTCCTTCTCCAATTCACGCGTGCGCTCCTGCAGGGCCCGCACCTGCGCCGGCAGGGCCTCTGCGGGAGCGTTCAGCAACTGGCCGATCTCCCCGAGCCACTGGCGGTGTTGCCTGGAGGCACTCTCGGCACCGACGCCGCCGAGAGCCTCGATGCGGCGCGTGCCGGCGGCGATGCCGCTCTCCGCGCTCAGATCAAAGAAGCCAATCTGTCCTGTGTGCCGCACATGAGTGCCGCCACAGAGCTCGAGACTGTAGTCTTCGATCTTCACCACGCGCACTCTGTCACCGTATTTCTCACCGAACAGGGCTCGGGCGCCGAGCTGTCTGGCCTTGTCGAGATCCTCCTCGAAGGTGCAAACCTCCAGATCGTCACGGATCCGCTCGTTGACGAGCTGCTCCACCTGCAGCAGCTGCGCAGGCTCCATGGCGTGGAAGTGAGAGAAATCGAAACGCAGGCGGTCCGGCGACACGAGGGAGCCCATCTGTCCGACGTGATCACCGAGGGTCCGGCGCAGGGCCTCGTGCAGCAGGTGAGTGGCCGTATGGTTGCGTGCCGCTGCGAGCCGGGCCTCGCTATCGACGCTGGCCTGCACTACGGCACCGACGGCGGGCAGCTCGCCTTCTACCAGGCGACCTTCGTGGACGATGCCACCCCGGGCTTTGATGGTATCGTCGACCTCGACGCGGAAACCGTCCGCCTGCAGCAGGCCGCAGTCGCCGACCTGGCCGCCGGATTCGGCATAGAAGGGTGTCCGGTCGAGAACGACACGGACATTGCCGCCCTCCGCCTCGACGTGAGCGACGGTGGTCTCGGCGCTGAGCTCGTCGTAGCCGATAAACCACGAATGGTCTCCAGCGACCACGTCCTCCACGCCTTCGGCAGCACGAAAGCGACCCTTGGTTGCGGCGCGTCCCCGTTGTCGCTGGGATTCGAGTGCACTGTCGAAGCCGCTGGTGTCGACCGAAAGGCCGCGCTCGCGGGCCATCAACTCCGTGAGATCGAGCGGAAAACCAAACGTGTCATACAGTTGAAAAGCATCAGCTCCCGAGATGTCTCCCTTGGCGCTGAGACGCTCGAATATCTCGAGGCCACGATCGAGAGTCTTGCCAAAGGACTCCTCCTCGGCCTTGATCACCATGGCCACGTGTGGCGCCTTGGCGGCGGCTTCGGGGAATACGTGAGCCACGGTCTGTGCCAGCGGTTCGACCAGCTTGTAGATGAAAGGCTCTTGTTGATCGAGCTGGCGGCCGAAGCGCGCACCGCGACGCAGGATCCGGCGCAGGACATAGCCGCGGCCGTCATTGGCCGGCATGGCGCCATCGGCGATGGCGAATGTCAGAGCGCGTACATGATCGGCGATCACGCGCATGGGAACACGGCCGACATCGCCATCGGGATCCCCCCCGGTGACCTCGGCGATGCGCTCGATGAGGGGCCGGAAGACATCGGTGTCGTAGTTGTTGTCCTTGTTCTGGAGCAGGCTGCACAGACGTTCGAAACCGGTGCCGGTGTCCACGTGCTGGGCCGGCAGAGGCTGCAGGGACCCGTCCTCGCCGCGGTTGAACTGGATGAAGACGAGATTCCCGATCTCGACGAATTCGGGACCGTCAGCCCGGAGCAGGGCCTCGCTCTGCAGGCTGAGATCGTCGCCGAGATAGTAGTGCAGCTCCGAACACGGACCACAGGGCCCGGTCTCGCCCATCTCCCAGAAGTTGTCTTTGGCCGGCAGGCGCACAACACGATCCGCGGGCAGGTCTGTAACCTTCGGCCACAGAGCCTCCGCGTCTTCATCGGCCGGCACCCCCTCACCGCCCTCAAAGACGGTGGCCCAGAGGCGCTTCGGATCCATGCCGAAGCGCTCGGTGAGCAGCTCCCAATGCCACTGGATGGCCTCTTCCTTGAAGTAATCTCCGAAGGACCAGTTGCCGAGCATTTCAAAAAACGTATGGTGCCACGGGCTGATGCCGACCTCTTCCAGGTCGTTGTGCTTGCCGGAGACACGGATGCATTTCTGCGTGTCCACGGCTCGTGTGTACTGCCGGCTCCCCAGGCCGAGAAACACGTCCTTGAACTGATTCATCCCCGCATTCGTGAAATACAGCGTGGGATCATCCGCCGGAACCACGGAGGCGCTGGGCACACGCGTGTGGGCCTTGCCTTCGAAGAAGGACAGGAAGGTCTCGCGGATGTCTTGCGACGTCATCAGTCTTCACCTTCGATTTCGGACCAGGCGCGTTCGACGGCGTGGCGGGTCGTTTCCGGATCGAACCCACGCCTTGCCAGCAGCCCGTACATCCGGCGCTGCGCCTTGGTCGCCTCGAGTCCGACGTAACGGGCACTGTTGCGGCGCAGCAACGCGAGCGCCTCCTCCCGTGATCCCAGGTCGTGCTCGAGTTCGGACAGGACCTGTTCGACGACAGCCTTGTCGACGCCCCGACGCAGCAGATCGCGCATGATTTTGGGGACCCCCTCGGGGCGGCGCTCGCGACGCGTCTCGATCCAGCGGCTGACGAACTTGTGATCGTCGAGCAGTCCCAAAGCCTCCAGGTCGGTCACCACAGTGTCAATGTCGCCCGTCGCGCAGCCGCGTTTGGCCAGGCGCTGGCGCATTTCCCTCACGGAGCGATCGCGTACCCCCAGCAGATCGAGAGCGATGGCTCGGGTCTTGTCCCGTTCGCCGGCGTCGGCCACGATGGCGCTATTCAGCAGATTCGTCACCAGCCGATGCCTCCGGCGTGGGATCCCCCGGATCGGTCTGGCTGGGCGCGGCGTCCAGCCCCAGTTCGACCCGAAGACGGGTCTCGATCGTCTGCGCCAGGGCCGGGTTGTCGGCCAGATACTGGCGTGCATTCTCCCGCCCCTGGCCGAGACGTTCGCCTTCGTAGGAAAACCAGGTACCCGCCTTGTCGACCACTTCGTGGCCCACGCCGAGGTCGATGAGATCGGCCTCGCGTGAAACGCCGATCTGCTCGCCGGCATAGTAGATGTCGAACTCGGCCTGTCGGTACGGTGGCGCCAGTTTGTTCTTGACGATCTTCACGCGGGCCCGACTGCCGATGTTCGTGTCACCATCCTTGATGTGGCCTATGCGCCGGATATCGACGCGGACCGAGGCGTAGAACCCCATGGCCCGGCCACCTGTCGTCGTTTCGGGATTGCCAAACATGACGCCAATCTTCATGCGCAACTGGTTGATGAAGATGCAGCAGGTACGCGAGCGGCTGATACTGCCCGTCAGCTTGCGTAAGGCCTGCGACATGAGCCGCGCGTGCAGTCCCATGTGCGAGTCGCCCATGTCCCCTTCGAGCTCGGCCTGTGGCACGAGAGCTGCCACCGAATCGAGCACGATAATGTCGAAGGCGCCGGAGCGCACGAGGGTTTCGACGATCTCCAGGGCCTGCTCACCGGAATCCGGCTGGGAGATGATCAGGTTTTCGACATCGACACCGATACGCCGTGCAAAGGTGATATCCAGGGCGTGTTCGGCGTCGACGAAAGCCGCGGTACCGCCGGCCTTCTGGGCCTCGCGGATGGCGTGGAGGGACACCATGGTCTTGCCCGCTCCTTCGGGTCCATAGATCTCGACGATACGACCCCGGGGAAAGCCGCCGATGCCCAGCGCCAGGTCGATGGCCAGGGATCCGGAGGCGATGGCCTCGGCTTCGACGATCCCCCCCTCGCCTCCCATGCGCATGATGGAGCCCTTGCCGTACTGCTTCTCGATCTGCCCGATCGCCAGATCCAGAGCCTGCTGTCTGCTCTTGTCGTCGGGTGTCTGGCCGTTGCTCTTCGCCATGATCGTCCTCTTGCTCCCCTCTACCTTTTATGTCGTCGAGATGCCGGCAGCCTGCTCTACAGCAATGCCAGGCCGACGTGCAACATCAGGTTGCCCATGATACCAGCGGCAACGTCGTCCAGAACGATGCCCCAGCCACCGTGCAGAGCTTCCAACTGCCTGGCCGGCGGCGGCTTGAGAATATCGAGGATGCGGAACAACACAAACGCCGCCAGTGTCGTCCACAGGCCATGGGGGAGAAAGGCCACGGTAAACAAGAACCCCGCCGCCTCGTCGATGACTACAGGCCCGGGGTCTTCACGACCAAGAGCCCGGGCCTCAGCGCCCGCCGTGACGACGGCGATCCCCGTAACCGACGCCAGCAGCAGGATCCACGTCAGCGGGGTCAGCGTGCTGCCGAAGACAAACCAGGCGACGGCAGTCACCGCCGAGCCGGCAGTTCCGGGTGCAATCGGGGCGCGACCGGAAAACAGCACGGTGGCGACGGCGGTTCGCAGGAAGTCGATCCTATGCCGATCCGGTGCGAAAAAAGTAGTGAAAACCGGACATCAGGGTAAGCAGCAGAACCGCCGCCATCAGACCGTTGCTGAGCAGGGGCAGCCAGGCTCGAGCAGCTTGCACGGCGCCCCATTCGTAGTATCCGGCGACCTCGTGAAGAGCGAGCAGGGCCAGAATCACGATCACGGTGATCAGCTGCACCGTCGTCTTCCACTTGGCCAGCCGTGAGGTTTCCATCATGCGCCCCTGGTAGAGGCCATACATGCGCATGCCCGTGATGACGACGTCGCGCACGACGATGGGCACCACGAGCCAGGCGTTGACGATCCGCACGAGAGCGAAGGCAACGAGCGCTGAAGTAACCAGGATCTTGTCGGCAAGAGGATCCATGAAACGGCCGAACTCGGTGACGCAATCGCGGGCCCGCGCCAGCCGGCCATCGTACAGATCGGTCAACGAGGCCAGTAGAAACACCACGACGGCGCCGCCCCGCCAATGCCCCGCCTCGGCTAGCAGCATCACCAGAAAGACCGGCGTCGCCAGGATGCGCGAAATCGTCAGAATATTGGGCAGGTTGACGATCGTTGAAGAAGGAGTGCCGGTCATCGGAACGTCGTACGTCCCTGCAGCGCGTGGGTCAGCGTCGTCCGGTCAGCCAGATCCAGATCAGAGCCGGCCGGCAGGCCCCGGGCCAGACGCGTGACGCTGGTGATCCCTGCCAGCCGCTGGTGGATATACTCCGCCGTTGCCTCCCCCTCGGCACTGGCGTTGTGCGCCAGGATGACCTCGCGTACGCCTTCCCGCTGCACGCGCTCGACGAGTTCATCGATTCGCAGGTCCGCCGGACCGATGCCGTCGAGTGGGCTCAGGGCCCCGCCGAGAACATGATAGGTGCCACGCATCAGGTCGCTGCGCTCCAGGGCGAGGGCGTCGCTGGCCTCCTCGACGACGCAGACCACCGCCGAATCACGGTTTGTATCGCGACACACGTGGCACAACTCCTGACCGCGCTCGGTCAGGTGAAAACACCGCGTGCAGTGGCCGATATTCTCTCTCGCCCCGCGGATCGCCTCGGCCAGAGCCTGGGCCTCCTGCGGCGGCGACTTGAGCACGTGCAACGCCAGTCGCTGAGCCGTCTTGCGGCCGATTCCGGGCAGACGCGCCAAGGCGGTGACCAGATCTTCGAGTGGTTGCGGCCCCATGGATATCCTATACGAGTTCGCCATCGATGGCGTCGACAACGGCGCGGACGGAAGGATCGAGATCGGCACCGCGGCCTGTCTGCTGCGCTGGGGGAGTCGTGGCCTCGGGGGCAGGGCGCTGCTCCGGGTTGTCTGTTGCCGGTGGCGGCAGCGGCGGCTCGGGGCCCTGACCGCCAGAACCGCCATCCCCTTCATCGAGACTGCAACGGATGCGCAGTTGATGATTGGTGACCTGGGCGATGGCGGCTGATACCGCTTCATGCGCCTTGCCCACCAGCCCCATGCCGAAGCGATTCTCCTGACTGAAGAACAGCGTCAGGATGACCCCTTCGAGTTCCATGCGGGTGACCTCCTGCAGGAAGGTACCCGCAGAAGGCTGAGTCTGCCGCACCAGGTGCGTCACGCGTGACCACTGCCCCTTCAATTCGTCGGTATCGATCGGGCCGGATGGTGGCGTCTTCTGCTCGGATACTGCCGATGGTTCGGCCCCGGGGCCCTCTTCGCGCTGTGGCGGTGGTACAGGTGGTGGCGGGGAATCAGCCGCCTGGGGACGGGGCTGGCTGGCCGGAGCCGGTGCGGGACCGGTGGATGCTGGCGCCGCCGCTGGGGTGTGAGCTGCGGCAAGTTGTCGCTGTCGGCCGCTGCCGACAGCGGCCTCGAGGGCGGCGAGTCGGGTCAGCAGGCGCCCCACGTCCACGGCTCGTCCCATATGGGCGAGGCGTACGAGAGCCAACTCGGTGCGGAATCGGGGCTGCAGGGATCGCCGCAGATCGGCTTCCAGTTCCATCAGAGCCTGTACGATCCGCAGCAGATCCTCTTCGGCGAGGTCGCCCACCGATTCGTCGTAGCGGGCCCGCTCGGTATCGGCCACCTCGAGCTTGTCCGCAGATCCCTGCACCTTGGTGAACAGCATGTGGCTGGCATGCTCGACGAAGCCACGCACAAACTCCTCGATATCTCCACCACCGTCGATGACGGCAGCCACCAGATCGAGCAGGCAGGCCCCGTCGCCGGCGGCGATGGCGCGAGCGGCATCGAAGAAGACGGCGCGATCCACCAGCCCCAGCACGTCACTGACACCGGTGGCGGACACCCCGCCGCTGAAGGAGACAACCTGGTCGAGGAGGCTCTCGGCGTCACGCAGAGCGCCATCGGCACGGTGGGCGAGCAGGTAGAGGGCCTCCTGTTCGGCGTCGATACCTTCGTCGGTGGTGATCTTTCCCAGATGCGAGGCGATCAACGATGTGGGGATACGTCGGAAGTTGAAACGCTGGCAGCGGGACAGGATCGTCTCGGGTACCTCCTGCACCTCGGTCGTGGCAAAGACAAAGACCACGCGCTCGGGCGGTTCTTCCAGCGTCTTCAACAGAGCATTGAAGGCCGCCGTCGACAGCATGTGGACTTCGTCGATGATGTAGACCTTGTAGGCACCCTCGGTGGGGATGTAGCGCACGATCTCGCGCAGTTCCCGTACGTCATCGACACTGTTGTTCGAGGCGCCATCGATCTCGAGAACATCCATGCTCGTGCCGTCGGTGATGGCACGACAGGAGGGACATTCACCGCAAGGGTCAGGCGTATCGCCACGATTCGCACAGTTGAGCGCCTTGGCGAGGATACGCGCCGTCGTCGTCTTGCCGACACCGCGAGGGCCCGTGAACAGATAGCATTGGGCAACACGCCCTGAATGCAGCGCGTTCGTCAGTGTCGTCGTGATGTGCTGCTGACCGACGACCTCGTAGAAGCGCTGGGGACGCCACTTGCGGGCGGTTACCTGATAGGCCATGATGGCTCTACAACACGGGGGCGGTGGATTGGCAACGAGGCCCCTTGACGGGGGGCTCACGGTCAGTTCATACGATCGAAAAGAAAATAGGTCGTGCACCCATCTTCGACCCGGTGCCCAACAACCTTCGGGTCCCTCGGGCTCCGGCCAGACATCTCCACGGCACACGCATCAGCATTCTTACCGCTGCTACCTTCCGGTCCTGACGGAGTTCAGAAGCCTCACGTTGCGTGGAATCCGACCTTCAGCGCCCTCGGGGTCGTCCGGCGCTAGGGCAGACAGACCTCTGGACGGGAATTCGATCCCGCTAGAGCGGATTGCGGGTACAGGGCGCCGCTACCTCCCCATCTAGCACGACCCAGCTGAAACGCCGGAGCCCGTCAGCAAAGGCTGTGAGTCCTGTAGCCTTTTTGCCCGACGGGCTCCTGCGAAGAAAAATGGTGGAGCAGATGGGGATCGAACCCACGACCTCCAGATTGCGAACCTAGCGCTCTCCCAACTGAGCTACTGCCCCACCCATGCAGGATAATAATGGCGGAGAGAGTGGGATTCGAACCCACGGTAGCGCTATAAACGCTACACACGATTTCCAGTCGTGCACCTTCGACCACTCGGTCATCTCTCCACCTCGACCGGAACCAAGGTGAATGGCGGAGAGGGTGGGATTCGAACCCACGGTGACCTTGCGACCACAACGGTTTTCGAGACCGCCCCATTCGACCACTCTGGCACCTCTCCGACTGCTCTGCCTACTCCTGCCGGCGATCCCTCAGGCCGCCGAAGAAGCTCTGGAGCAGGCCGGCACATTCGTTGCGCAACACACCGCCGATGACCTGGCTTCTGTGGTTGAGGCGTGGATCCTGAGCCACGTTCCGTAACGTGCCGCAAGCCCCCGCTTTGGGATCGTACGCCCCGAAAACGAGTCGAGGAATGCGAGACAGGACGACCGCCCCAGCGCACATGGCACACGGCTCGAGCGTCACATAGAGAACGCAGTCCTCGAGACACCGTGAGCCCAGAGAAATGGCCGCCTGGCGCAGCGCCATGATCTCGGCATGCGCCGTGCCGTCCTGGTCGCGCTCGGTGCGATTCCAGCCGGCGCCGACGATCGCGCCGTCGCGTACCACCAGCGCCCCGATGGGCACCTCGTCCTGCTCAGCGGCGAAATGTGCCCGCTGCAGGGCTCGACCCATCCAGTATCGATCCGCCTCGTCGCCCACATCCGGTGCAAGTTCAGACATGAGAATATACGGTGGTTTCTGACCCGATCAAACCCGCTCGGCGTGGGTCGTGTTAGAACTGACGCTCGTAGTGGTGCGGAGGCAGTTGCGCACTGTCCCGGCGCAACCACAGACTGCCACCCTCGTCGGCAACCTGACGTGATTTGAGGAACTTCCTGTCTCCCAACGGGTCACGGCCAAAGAGACGCATCGTCAGACCGACCGGCATGAACATGAGATAGAACACGACTGCCAACAGCACATGGCTGTTGACAAATCCCAGAGTACGGGCCAGAACCATCCATGGCCACCAGAACGGCTTCAGCGCCGACGGCAGCGCCAGACCGGCCAGCAGCAGTACGGCGCTGATCGCCGCCGGGAGGGTAGCCGCCTCGACGCCCCGGCGCCAGGTCAGATAGCCCGCCAGGGCGCCAAGGAGCACGCCGAAAAGCAGACCGAATTTCCGCAGGTCACTGACCTCGGGCGGCGGCGGTTTCCAGAAGGGTAGATCGAGGGGTGCGCTCATGGTCCCTCACCTGGAGATGGCCCAGCCTGACGCTGCCAGTCATCAGAGCTCCCGTAGAGATCGCGCACCGGGTGGAATGGGGCGGGGACGGGCGCGATCTCGGCTTGGCGGCGTTGAGCCACCGTCCCGTCCGGGGGTCTTCGTCGACGCCGCCAGTCAGTCAAGTTCGAACTCCTCCTGCCAGCTGACGTCTTCGTGCCATTGGGGCTGGTCCTGCTTGCTGAGCAGGAAGTTCCCCAGAACGAGATAGTCCATTTCTGTTCGCATGAAGCAGCGGTAGGCGTCCTCGGGCGTGCACACGATGGGCTCGCCCCGCACGTTGAAAGAGGTGTTGACGAGGAGCGGGCAGCCGGTGAGGCGGTGGAACGCTGCCAACAGATCATGGTAGGGGGCGTTGACCTCGCGCCGGACGGTCTGCACCCGCGCCGAGTAGTCGACATGGGTGACGGCGGGAATCTCCGAACGCGGCACGTGGAGCTTGTCGATGCCGAACAGGGCCTCCTGCTCAGCCGTCATGCGGATCTGCTTTTCCTCTTTCACCGGGGCGACGAGCAGCATGTACGGTGAATCCGTATCCATGTCGAACCACTCGTCCACGTGTTCCCGCAGCACGCTGGGCGCAAAGGGCCGGAAGCTCTCGCGATACTTTATTTTCAGGTTCATCTGCGACTGCATCGCCGAGGAGCGCGGATCACCCAGGATGCTGCGCGCTCCAAGGGCCCGTGGCCCGAACTCCATACGTCCCTGAAACCAGCCTACAACCTTCTCGTCGGCGAGGATACCGGCCACGCGGACGGACAGTTCATCTGCCTCCAGGCGGGTCGCGGGGGCCTTCTGCGCTGCCAGAAAGGACTCGATCTCATCGTCCGCATAGGCCGGCCCCAGGTAGGATCCTGACATGGAGTCACCATCCTCCACGCGGCGCGGCTGTTCGAAATGACGATGCCAGAGCGCCAGGGCCACGCCGACTGCCCCTCCGGCGTCGCCGGCGGCTGGTTGGATCCACAGGTTCTCGAACGGTCCCTCCCGAAGAATGCGACCGTTGCCAACGCAGTTGAGGGCCACGCCTCCTGCCAGACACAGATTCTTCATCCCGGTCTCGCGGTGCGCCGTTGCCGCCATGCGCAGAAGTACCTCCTCAGTCACCTTCTGGCAGGATGCAGCGATATCCATTTCCCGTTGCGACAGCGGTGTTTCCGGTGTCCTCGCCGGGCCGTCGAACAGATCGTCCATGGCGCCGCTCGTCATCGTCAGGCCGGCAACATAGTTGAAGTAGTCGAGGTTGAGGCGGAAGGAGCCATCTTCGGCGAGGGCGAGGATCTTGTCGAGGATGCGATCTGCATACCTGGGCTCGCCATAGGGGGCCAGCCCCATCAGCTTGTATTCTCCGGAATTCGGCTTGAATCCCGTGAAGTAGGTGAACGCCGTGTAGAGCAGCCCGAGGGAATGAGGGAACTTGATCTCTCCCAGGGTGTGCAGTTCAGTCCCCCGCCCGAAGCCGAAACTCGTCGTCGTCCATTCGCCGACACCGTCCGTTGTCAGGATGGCGGCTTCTTCAAATGGTGAGGGATAGAAGGCCGAGGCGGCGTGCGATTCGTGGTGTTCCCCGAAAAGCACCTGCACGTCGGCACCCAGACCGCGGCAGACCTCTTGAGGAATCCACAGTTTCTGGCTGAGCCAGACCGACATGGACTTCCAGTAGAGTTGCAGACCTTTGGGCGCCGTTCCGAGATGTGTTTCCAGCAATCGCTCAAAGGTGAGCAACGGCTTGTCATAGAACCCGACACACTCCAGATCGCTGACGCCGATCCCGGCCTGGTCGAGGCAGTACCTGGCTGCCAGTTCCGGGAAGCGCGCGTCGTGCTTGCGGCGCGAGAACCGTTCTTCCTGCGCCGCGGCGACGATCTGCCCGTCGCTGAGCAGACAGGCGGCGGAGTCATGGTAGTAGGCGGAAATGCCGAGGATATGACGCGGCACGTGGCGTGAGTTTTCTTGACGAGGTGCGGGGCGGAGGCGATTTTCAGCAGCTTCGACAAGCTACCAAGTCCCATAAAAAATAGCAAGATAGAGACGGCAGGACAGGCATGGAAGAGCTGCGATTCCTCACCCGGGAACAGGTGCGACGGCTGCAGACCGAGTTCGGCACCCCCCTGTTTGTCTATGACCAGTCTTCTCTGGAGCGACAGGTTGCCATCGCCCTCGGCTTCCCCGCACCCTTCGGCCTCACCGTTCGCTACGCCATGAAGGCCTGTCCCTCCGCCGCCGTCCTGCGCGTGCTCACCCGAGCGGGACTGCACATCGACGCCAGTTCGGGCTTTGAGGTACATCGCGCCATGGCTGCCGGCGTGCCGGCTGAGCGGATTATGCTGACCGCACAGCAGGCCCCGGAAGACCTGGCCAAGGTGGCAGAACTCGGTATTCGATTCAACGCCTGCTCGCTGGCGCAGCTGGCCGCCTTCGGGCAGGCCTGTCCTGGCCACCAGGTGAGCGTGCGCCTCAACCCGGGCCTCGGCTCAGGCCACAGCAACCGCACGAACGTCGGCGGCCCGTCAGCGAGCTTCGGCATCTGGCACAGCCACCTCGAACGGGTTCTGGCCACGGCTCGGGAACACGATCTGAAGATCACCCGGCTGCATACCCACATCGGCTCCGGCAGCGACCCTGAGGTCTGGCAGCGGTGTGCCGGTTTGACGATCAATCTGGTCCGCCATCTGCCCGATGTGACAGAGGTCAATTTTGGTGGCGGGTACAAGGTGGGTCGAATGAGCACGGAGCCCTCCACCGACCTGCAGCGTGCCGGCGAGCCCATCGCCGCGGAGCTGCGCCGATTCGCCACCGAGGAGGGCCGGCAGCTACACCTTGAGATCGAACCGGGCACGTTCTTCGTCGGCAACTCGGGAGCCGTCGTCGCCAGCGTCATCGATGTCGTCGACACGGGCAAGGAGGGGTACTCCTTCATCAAGACCGACACGGGCATGACGGAAATCCTGCGACCAAGCATGTACGGGTCACAGCACCCCATCATTGTCGTGCCGCGAGTCGAGCAGGAACGGCCCGCAAAGGACTACCTGGTGGTGGGCCACTGCTGCGAAAGTGGCGACATACTCACTCCCGAGCCCGACAATCCGGAAGGCCTGCTGACACGGAGACTGACGGAGGCGCGCATCGGCGATGCCATCGTCATCGACGGTGCCGGGGCGTACTGCGCCGCCATGTCAGCCAAGAACTACAACTCCTTCCCCGAGGCACCGGAGGTCCTGCTGGGATCTGACGGCACCTTCCACCTTGCCCGTCGGCGACAGACTCTCGAGCAGATCCTGCAGAACGAGATGGTGCCGGAATTCCTCCGCTGAACGATTCGCACCAACACGCTCGCGTGTTCTATACTATTGCTCCCCGTAACGACACGCGTGAGTCGATGAATCAACCGCAGCAGGACACAACGCCGCCGGCGATACCGGCACCAGCTGTCCCCAAGGGTCGGCTGGAGCAGTGTGCCTGGTCCTGTCATCCACTCCGGGAGGAATCGACTCTCAAGTCGGTCCTGCTGAGCGCCACCATCTCGATGTGTGCCGCCGTGATGGCCGTGGGCCTGGGGAGCCCTGTGTACGGCATCATCTCCCTCATCGTCCTGGTCGCGGCCATGCTGGGGTACCTCCTGCCGACAGATTACCTCATCGATTCTGAAGGGGCATCATGGAAGTTGCTGGTGTGGCGACGGCGACGCTGGGCAACCTTCCGGCGTGTCGTCCGTCATCCTGACGGACTCTTCCTGAGTCCCTTCCGCCAGCCCCATCGACTCGACTCCTTCCGTGGCGTCTTTCTGCGGTTCGGCGCCGGTGTCGATGGCGACGAGATCGACTCTCTGGTGCGAGCCCATGTTGGCTGAGCGCCTGCGCGCCTCTCTCGCCCATGCGTTCGCCGTGGACTCTGGTGCGGACTTCACCGACCAGGAAAAGGAGCTTGTGGAACGGCTGTCTCGCCTCGTGGTCCGCCGTCGGCTGACGGCACCGGCACTGATGGCCCTGGAGAGTGCCCGCCCCCTGAGCTTCATCGGCAGTCAGATCCTGGCGTTTTTCGGCCCCCTGCTGAAGGTGGCGTTCTCGAAGGCCGACACCGACCGCCTCATCCGTCTGCTGGAAAGACGGCACAGCCTGGACCTGGTCATCGACACCATTCACCGACAGGAAGACGAGCATCTTGGCTAAGCTGGACGTCGTCATCGCCACCGATTGCGGCAGCACGACGACGAAGGCCATCCTCATCGAACGTCAGGGCGACGTCTACCGTCAGACCTGCAGGGGCGAAGCGCCGACGACGGTGGAGGCACCTTTCGAGGATGTCACACGGGGCGTGCTGAACGCCATCCAGGAGGTTGAAGAACTCTCGGGACGACAGATTCTGGATGGCGAGGACATCATCACCCCCGCCGATGGGAACCGGGGCGTCGACATCTACATCTCAACATCGAGCGCCGGCGGCGGCCTGCAGATGATGGTGGCCGGTGTCGTCGGTTCGATGACGGGCGAAAGCGCCCAGCGATGTGCCCTTGGCGCCGGGGCGATCGTGATGGACGTCCTGGCCGCCAACGATGGCCGCCTGCCCCATGAAAAGATCGAGCGGATCCGGCATCTGCGCCCCGACATGGTCCTGCTCTCGGGTGGTACAGACGGTGGCACCATATCGCACGTGGTCGAACTGGCCGAGTACGTCGCGGCTGCCGATCCACGTCCTCGGTTTGGTACAGGTTTCGAGTTGCCCGTGATCTTCGCCGGCAACCAGGATGCAAAACCCGAGATCGAGCGCGTCCTTGGGCAGGGCATGGCGCTGCACCTTACCGAAAACATCCGCCCTGTCCTCGAACGTGAGAATCTGGGACCGGCGCGGCACGTCATACACGACCTGTTTCTCGAGCATGTCATGGCCCAGGCTCCGGGATACCGCGATCTCATGTCCTGGACAAGCGCTCCCATCATGCCCACGCCCGCGGCGGTAGGGCAGATCATGCAGACCATCGCCCGGCGGCAGAACATCAACGTACTCGGCGTCGACATCGGTGGCGCCACGACGGATGTGTTCAGCGTCTTCACCGCCGTCGGCGACGACGGTGTCGCCACCGAACCCGTGTTCAACCGCACAGTGAGCGCCAACCTCGGGATGTCGTACAGCATTTCCAATGTCCTGGCTGAGGCGACGATGGCCAATGTCGTGCGTTGGCTGCCGACACAGATCGACGAGGCCGACCTCCGTGATCGCATCAAGAACAAGATGATCCGGCCAACGACGATCCCCCACATGCTCGAGGAACTGCAGATCGAACATGGCGTGGCCCGGGAGGCACTGCGGCTTGCCCTGGTGCAGCACCGCGAACTGGCGGTAGGACTCAAGGGCGTGCAGACGGAACGGACCTTGTCGGACGTATTCGATCAGGGCGCCAGCGGCGACAGCCTCATCGACATGATGGCTCTCGACCTGCTGGTGGGCAGTGGCGGCGTTCTGTCACACGCGCCGAGTCGTTCGCAGACGGCATCGATGCTTGTCGATTCCTTCCAGCCCGAAGGTGTCACGCAACTGGCGGTGGACAGCATTTTCATGATGCCCCATCTCGGCGTCCTCGCCTCCGTCGACGAAAAGGCCGCCACCGATGTCTTCGAACGCGATTGCATCGTCTATCTCGGCACGTGCGTCGCTCCCGTGGGCACCGGCAAGACCGGCGAAACATGCATGACCTACGAGTTCACGATCGATGGTCTTGAGGCAGCCGGGAGGCAGACAAGTCTGACCTTCGGCGAGGTCCAGCTCCTCCCCCTCGCCGAGGGCGAGGAAGGCGACCTGGTGCTGCAACCGTCGCGGGGTTGGGATGTCGGTGCGGGTGCCGGGCAGGAACTGAGAACCCGGGTACGCGGCGGCGTGGTCGGTCTCATTCTCGACGGCCGTGGGCGACCGATCCATCTACCGGATGACGATACAGAGCGTCGGGAGTGCCTGAGTCGATGGAACCAGGCAGTGGGGCTCTATTCCCAAGACGGCGAAGGGGGTAGCTGACATGGCCCACGCCTACACACCAGGCCTGCGGGTAACGCCTGGCACCGCCCTGCGCCGGACGCGACGACTGCCGATGAAAGGCGAGGTCCTGGTGCATGACGGCGACGTCGTGCAGCGTCAGCAGGTGGTGGCCCGCACCGAACTGCCCGGGAATGTCCGCACGATGAATGTCGTCAATCGCCTCGGAATCTCCGCCGAGGAGCTGCCCGACTTCATGCTGAAGAACGAGGGTGATCCGGTTCACAAAGGTGACGCCATCGCCGAGACACGGCCGCTGATCAAGTGGTTCAAGACGACAGTCGAGGCCGAGATCGATGGCACGGCGGAAAGCATCTCTGCAGTCACGGGTCAGGTGCTGCTACGTGAACCGCCGCTGCCGGTGGAGGTACTGGCCTACGTCGATGGTACCGTTGTCGAGATCATCCCTGATGAGGGTGTCGTCGTCGAAACCCGGGGCGCCTTCGTGCAGGGCATCTTCGGCATCGGCGGTGAGGCCTATGGTCCGCTGCACGTGATCAGCACGGGACCGGGGCAGGATCTGACCCCCGAAGCCATCGATGAAGGATGCGCAGGGCGTATCGTTGTCGCCACCGGACTCGTCCCTCACGCTGCCATCGACAAGGCGCGCCAGGTGGGCGCTGCCGGTGTGATCGGCGCTGGAATACACGACAGCGATCTGCGCCAGCTGCTGGGATATGACCTCGGTGTCGCCATCACGGGGGCCGAGGACATCGGCCTCACCGTTATTCTCACCGAGGGCTTCGGGCGTATCGCCATGGCCGGACGCACCTTCGACATCCTCCGGGATTGCCACGAGAGGGAGGCCTCCCTCTCGGGAGCGACCCAGATTCGCGCCGGCGTCATGCGTCCCGAGATCATCGTGCCCGATCCGGACGGCGCGGCACAGACGGAAGCCACCCCTGCTGGCCACGGCGAGGGCATGGGAGAGGGTGACGCGCTGAGGGTGATTCGCGCGCCATACTTCGGCCGCATCGGCAAGGTCGGTGAGCTGATCGCTGACCTGCAACAGGTCGAGTCGGGTGCCGCCGTGCGTGTTCTCGAAGTCGAGTTCGAAGATGGCACGAGAGCCGTGGTACCCCGAGCCAATGTAGAGTTGATCGAGGAGTAAATGTCATCCCTCGAGGAGTGCCCGAATTGTGGGCAGGGAGAGACGACTTGAGTAAGATCGCGTCCTGGATCGCAGTGACCGGAATCGTCTTCAGTGTCGCCGCCGGGGCCCGCGGCGTCGATGATGTCGAGGCCTTTGACACGCCGAACGACGCCGGTGGCAGCCTGACGGTCACCTGGCCTCGCGCGGACCCAGGCGTGGCGACCAGCTACCGCGTCTACGTTGCCACCGCTGCTGAGGGACCCTTTCAGCTGGCGACAGAAACGGCCACCCCGGGGTTGAAGTCAGCCGAACCGGCGCTGTTCGGCTACGCCGAAGAAAACGAAGGGTTTCACGTTCTCCACATCTCCGGGTACGACACTGGGGAAGGCGATGAGCGTACCTCCCTGCAGGATGACACACAGTACTTCGTCCGCCTCGGGGCGCAGACCGCGTCGGGAGAAGTTCTGGGACCGGTCGCCTCGGCGGTAGCCGGCGGCAACTGGTTCAACAGCGCCAAGTGGAACAACGTCATCCTGGCCGTCGGCCTCTCAGTGGTCATCCTCTTCTACATCTCCATCGCGCGGCGGAAAGAGCTGTTCATTCGCCGGATCGCCGGACTGGAAGCTCTCGACGAGGCCCTCGGCCGGGCGACAGAGATGGGAAAGTCAGCACTTTTCATCCACGGTCTGAAGGGCATGGACCAGATTTCGACGATCGCCGCCGTCAACATCCTTGGTCGAGTCGCCCGAAGAACCGCCCGCTTCGACACCGACCTGCGTGTGGCCAACGTCGATCCCGTAGTCATGTCCGTGAGCCAGGAGGTGATCAAGGAGGCCTACCTGCAGGAGGGCCGCCCCGATGCCTACCGTCCGGACAGCGTCTTCATGGCCGCTACGGAGCAGTTTTCCTACGCCGCTGCCGTGGAGGGGATCATGGTGCGGGAGCGACCGGCGGCGCACATCATGATGGGCTACTTCTACGCCGAATCCCTGCTGTTGGCGGAGACTGGCAGTACTACCGGCGCCATTCAGATTGCCGGCACGGACGCGTACACACAACTGCCTTTCTTCGTCACCACCTGCGATTACACCTTGATGGGGGAAGAACTCTACGCTGCCAGCGCCTATCTCTCCAAGGAACCAAAACTGCTCGGCAGCCTGAAGGGACAGGACGTGGGCAAGGCACTGATTATCGGGTTGCTCCTCGTCGGCACGGCCCTGGCGTCCTTCGGCGTTGATTATCTCACCCACCTGTTCGCCGCCCTGTAGAGGAGAGATCGATGCTGTTTCTGACTCGAACCCTACCGTTTCTCTTCTGCTTCGCTTTCGGCGTGACCGGATGGGCCATCTACTACATTCCCCATGGGTGGGCCCAGGCAGTGGAACGCGAGTTTGCCCTGTGGCTGCGTCTGGTCTACGCCTTTTCCTACTTCCTCGGTCTCTTCAGCCTCCTCAGCCTGCACTGGTCGAAAATCAGGCAACGGCAGGCAGGTTGGGCCTACAGCCTCGTCGTCTACATCAGCTTCGGTGTGATGTTCCTCTTCGTCGTCTACAATGACGGCAGTGGGCCCTTCGCCCCACAGGAGACGACGGGCCCGTACCAGTGGGTGTTCACCAGTGTCCACGTGGCCAGTTCGGCGACCATGTTCTCCATGCTCGCCTTCTTCATATCCTCCGCCGCCTACCGGACATTTCGTGCCCGCACTCCCGAAGCGGCCATCCTGCTCGCATCGGCAATCGTCGTCATGCTCGGCCGCGTGCCGATCGGCGCCTACATCTCCGACGTGATACCGGAAGCCATGCAGTGGCTGATGTCGGTACCCAACATGGCCGCCAAACGTGGCATCTTGCTGGGCGTGAGCCTCGGCGCCATCGCCACGTCGTTGCGCATCATCTTCGGCATCGAGCGCTCCTACCTTGGCGGAGGAGGTGACTGAAGTGGAACGCCTGATCAACATCGACCGCAGGATCATCTTCATCTTCGTCTTTCTCGGTGTCGCCATCCCCCTGCTCGTCGACATTCACCTGCCGATCAAGCCGACGCCGACGGTGCACTCCGTGTACGACGAGATCGAACGCATCAGCGTCGAGGATCCAGACCGCCCCGTTCTCCTCAGTTTCTCCTATGGTGCCAGCACGGTGCCGGAGATGGAGCCGATGACCCGGGCGATCCTGCGACACCTGTTCAGTCGTGGACGGAAGGTGGTCGGTATCTGCTTGTGGCCCGAGGCTGTCGGCCTTGCCGAACCGATCATGAACGAACTCGCAGCGGAGTTCGACATGGAGTATGGCACCGACTACGCGTTCCTGGGGTATAAACCGGGGGCTCAGGCAGTGGTATTGAACCTCGGCCAGAGCGTGGCTGGCACCTTCCCCTTCGATACGGCGGGAACGGCTGTGAGCGAACTGCCGGTGCTGGCCGGCGTAACGAACCTGAAGGACTTCTCCTTCGTCTTCGACTTCGCCGCCGGCGATTCCATGGAATTCTGGTGGATTCCCTTCGGCCAGGAGAAGCACCGATTTCCCTTTGCCGGTGGCTGCACGGCCGTGATGGCACCCGACCTGTACCCCTTCCTGCAGTCGAAACAGCTTGTCGGCCTGCTGGGCGGACTCGCCGGCGCTGCCGAGTACGAGACCATCATCGATACACCAGGAAGCGCCACGGCAGGTATGGAACCCCAGTCCGTCACCCATCTCATCATCATCTTCTTCATCCTCCTCGGCAACACGGTCTATTTCACGACCCGCCGCCGCGGCGGCAAGGCCTAGAGGAGGAGCGAACATGACTCGGGACAGATACGTATTCGTCGGTTTTGTTGGCCTGTTCTTCGTCACCAACACAGTTCTCGTTGGCAAGGGGCTGCTGGCCTTCGACTGGGACGGCATCGGTGTCATGGTCGCTGCCGGTTGCACCCTGGCACTCTACAGCTTCCTCTACAAGGACAATCCCCTGTTCAAGGTTGCCGAGCATGTCTACGTCGGTGTGGCGGCGGCCTACATTTTCGGCATCACCTGGTACAACTCCCTCTATGGCGAGATCATCGTCAGCTATTTCGACATCGGCGCGGGTGCCGAGGGTGCCAATGGCGGCGGCCACAATCCATGGGTCCTGCTGTTTCCCACACTTCTCGGTTTTCTGATGCTGACACGCTTTTCGCGCAAATTCAGCTGGCTGAGCCGGATCTCTTTTGCCTTTGTCGTCGGCGTGGGCGCCGGTCTGACGATACCCCGATTCATGTCTTCCTTCCTCCTCGGCCAGGTCGAACCCAGTCTGGCGCCGATCGGCATGAGCTGGGAGGGCTTCAACCTGATCCTCGTTCTCATCGGGGTGATCACCGTCCTCGTCTATTTCTTCTTTTCGGTAGAGCACACTGGGGTGGTGGGACACGCGTCCCGCCTCGGGATCTGGTTCCTGATGATCTCTTTCGGGGCGTCCTTCGGCTACACGATCATGGCGCGCTTGTCGCTGCTGATCGGTCGGATCGGTTTCCTCCTCGATGACTGGCTGCACCTGATGTAGCCGGGATCGAAGACGGAGGGGCCCAGCCGCCGGAGAGACTAAGGCGCGGCCGGACCGTACTCGCGAGCCCTGAGGCCCGCGGTACGGAACAGATGCTCTACTGGCCCAGGGACTCGGCCCTCGCGTAGGCGGCTTCGCTGTCAGCGATACGCGCCGTGAGGGCATAGATGCGACCGAGCTCCCGCCAGACGACGCCGTCGTCGGGGCGTTCTTCGGACAATGACTCCAGCAGCGGGAGGGCGGAATCCAACTCCTCCAGGGCCAGGTAGGTGATGGCGAGGTTGAACCTGGCATCGAGATCACCTGGCTTCAAGGCGACGGCGCGCTCAAAATTGCTTCGCGCATTCTCGTGGTCCTCGGTTGCCCAGTACAGATTGCCCAGATTGTAGTGGCAGGTAAAGCAGTCAGGCTCAAGGGCCAGGGCACGTTGCAGAGATTCTGTCGCTGCGGCACTTTCGCCCTTGTCCATCTGCGTGATCGCCAGATTGATCAGGACCCCGTGGTGTTCGCCGTACTGCAGCACGTGCTCGAAGCTGGCTACGGCCTCTTCGTAGCGCTGTGCGTTCAGGTAGATGACACCCATGACACGTGCCGTTGACGTGTCTTCCGGCGCTGCCGCCAGAACATGCTGATAGCCGGCCAGAGCATCGTCGATATTGCCGAGTTGGTAGTCGACTGCAGACAGGTTGCGCCAGGCCTTGAGGCGCTCAGGCAAGACCTGAACGGCCGTACTGAAATGTCGTCTGGCGGTGACCAGGTCAGCGCCCTGTCCCGAGGCGGCGCGGACGCCGTCGTTGTAGATCCTCGACCAGTAGTGCAGGCGCTCCTCGGCGATCTGCGCGTCATAGTCGGCACTCAGCTCCTGAGCGCGGTCGTAGGCTCGGGCCAGTTCCACGTAGTCTCCCTGCAGTCCACAGATCCGCCCGAGCTGAAAGTGCGCCTCAGCATTGGCCGGTTCTGCCTCCACGGCGAGTTCGAGCTGCTCGCGGGCCTGGTCGTACTTCTGCTGTTTGATGTAAAGCTTGCCCGATGCCAGGGCCGAACTCTGACAACCCAAAGCGAGGAGGCCACCCCCCAGAAGGAGGGTGGCCCCAAACGCTGCTGCTACCTGTTTCAGCCGCATGCTCTCAGAAGCCCACCTGGAAAGTGAACGTGTTGAGCGCATCGAACAGGTCGACCGAGGTGTAGGCGTAGTCCACACGAACGTCCTTGAAGTTGCCTACGTCGCTCTGAATGCCGAAACCGAAACTGGTGCCGAATAGATAGTCGTCACCGGAACCGTCGCCTACGTCAAAGCCGCCACGGAGCGTGAACATGTCGTTGAGCACATACTCAACACCGCTGCGGTACTGGTCGTAGGTGTAGTTGTTGTGCCGGAACACAGACGAGAGGTTGACCTCGCCCATGCCGGCGGGATTGTAACGGTAGCCGACGCCGATCTCGAAAATCGACGGCAGGTCGGACGACGAAGACTGCACCTTGTAATCCGACGCCGGGCGACGAAGATCGTCGATCGTACCACGATTCAGCAGGCCGGAACCGTCGTACTGCATGCGTTGACCGATGTGCTTCACCGCCACACCGAGGTTGAGCCCGTCGATGTCGGCCAGGTTGCTGTACTGCAGACCGGCGCTGAAGGACAGGGCTGTGCCATCAACGCGCTCGATCTTGTTGACGACGTAATGCGAGGTTCCGCCTACCGAGATACGGTCGGTCAACGCCCGCGAGTAGTGCAACCCAACGGTGAAGAAGGTGGGTGAGTAGGTACCCCCCGTTCCGTCCGGCCGATCCTCGGTGGTAATGGGAATGTCACCGAAGTCCAGGGACTTGATGTCGAAAGCGAAGGACCCGATGGAAGTGAAACGACTGCCCAGGGCTACGTAGTTTACCCGGACGTCCGCCAGGTAGGACATGGATGACACCATCACATCGGTGTTATTGGCGGACCGAGACAGTCCTGCCGGGTTCCAGAACAGGGCGGAGAGTCCGGTTGTGGTGGCTACCGAAGACCCCCCCATGGCCATGTCCCGGGCCCCGACGGGGATCAACAGTTCCGTAGCGCTTGCCGTGCCGGCTCGATTCTGGCCGGCAGCGTGCGCCATGTCCGCGGCGCACACCACCAGGACCAGAGCCAGCGCCGCGGAGGCGATCTTGAAAGTACGTATCATTCGTTTGATCTCCTTCTGACTTGGTGCTGGCTTAGAAATTCTCGAGGAACTGCTGCTCACCGACGACGGCCAGCTTCAGGATTTTCGTCTTGTTGTGATCGGGCATATCGATGTGCACGAAGTACATGCCGCTGGCCACGGGCAGACCGTTCTCATTGTCCAACTGCCACTGCAGGAACTGATCGTTGTTATCCTTTTCAAGCTTTTGCACCAACGTGCCGGACATGTCGAACACTCGAATCGTGACATTGTTCGGTAGATGGCTAAAGGTGACGAAGTGGTTGTAGCGGCTGACTTCGGCCGAGTTCACTCCGTAGTAGGGATTCGGGAAGGCAGTGATCTTCTTGACGTCCTCCGCGAGAAACGCGTCCGACGTCTCAACCCCGGCGACACTAAGGTTGAACACATCGGCAGTCGTGTTGACGTGGTTGGCCATCAGCAGGAACTGAAAACCATCCGTTGGGAACCGATCAGCGATACGCCGGCCCGCGAACACCGCCCACATGATCGGAATAATCGGCTCGGACGCGTCACCGCTGTTGACCGGCAGCAAGCCGAAGTCGGTCAGCACCGGGTTGTCATTTCCCTGCTCTGTGTAGTCCGCGTCGAAGATAAACAGCCACTCGCGAGGGCCGCCTCCTGCCACGTTGCCGGCGTCGTTGTAGAAGGCCGGACCATAGGCGCCGTTCACCAGCCCACCGGGCTGGTTGTTTTCGAGGAACCCTACAGCCAACCGCCGTGGTGGAACCGACTCGACGTCCCACGCCGACAGGGCGATGGGTACCCTCTCCTGGTAGACATAGATCCCCGGGCCCTCAGCGTTGGTGATGTATTTGCTCACGTCCCATGGGGTTGTGGTGGAGGTCATGTCAGCCTGTGCGGGCGGGTCGTTCCCGGCACCCCGCAGGTATCGGTAGGCGTAGGAGACGTTTTCGTTGGCCAGATCCAGAGGTTTGTACTGGTCCTCACCCTCCGCCTCGTTCACCGAGGTGAAACGCAACTCAACGGTGCGCAGATCTTCCGCAGTCACAGGAGACGGCTCGAACCAGACATTGTTGACATCCCCTGTTATGGCACCGGAGAAACCCTCAGCGCCGAAGTCGGCCTCGGCCCACGTGTACCAGCGGGTAGCGCTGCTGTGGTCCGATGCGTCAACGAAGTCCTCCAGACTACTGCCGCTGGCCGCAAGGGTAGTCTCGGGAGCCCCCCAACTCTTCATTCCGTTCGGAGGGCCGTTGACAGCGATCTCGAACCCGTCCGCGCCGATATACACAGCTGTGCCAGTCTGGTCCAACTGGTCCGCCACGAGCGTCATGTTCATGGTCAGATCGCTCAACGACCAGGTGACGTTGCCGTCCGCGTCGTTGCCGAAGGTTACCTGGTAGTCATGACCCGTAGTCTGGGTCGGATCGACCACCGTGGCCGTCGCCGAGCCGTCGCTGCCGCCGGCCGTGTGCGTTCCGGCGATAACCTGCGCCGCATCTGACCCATACCGGGAGCCTGTGGGCGGATCCTGGGGTTTGGTGATCTTCAACAGGCCAGGGCTCTCCAGCGTCGTGACTGCCGAAGCCTCTCCGGTGGCGCGATTGTAGGCCGTCACTGCGAAGTAGTACTCCTGGCCGTTGACCAGGGGCCCACCGCGGACAGCGTCCTTCGAAATCGTCAGGTTCCGTCGAATTCCGAAATCGCTGCCCACCTGTTGTGGCACGTTGAGTACGATACCCGAAACCACATCCAGATCGATACCGAGAAGGGTTGTCACACCGTTCTCTTTATCGAATGTCCCCAGAAGGACGCTGTTATCCAGACTGGCTTCCGCTGAAGGCTTCTGATATACGTTGTAGCCCTCGAACTCGAACCCGTCTGAAGCCACATTCTCCGTCTCGTCCACGGAGGCCGGATCCCAGCCCCAATCCAGCACGATGGCCTGATCCAACTGGGCCACACGCACATTCGGCGATGCCGGCGGCGACGCAACCTGGAAGAACCAACTGAACTGATTATCTGCCTGCGGTGATGTGCTCTTCTGCGGGCTCCGAGTCAATGTGTGAGAGTAATGATTCACGAAACGGTCGGTAATTTTCCGACAAAAGGCAACCCAATAGTACAACGGCTTGCGCCGACGCCTCAAGTCACCTGCGTCCAGGCGGCCATCTCTTGGTAAGTAAACGTACGCTGACAATAGCGTAACATGTTGTTTTTGTATCCCTTAACAGGGGTGCATAACATCGAATTACGACGCCTGCGCGGAGTCAGAGACCGTGGGGATTGCCGCGATCTTGGACTCAGTGGATCGGGCGTCACGGACGGCCAGATCGGCGAAGTGGCGCCTGCTGCGATCAGACGAAAGTGAGCCAACCGTGTCGGTCCTCGACCTCGGCGTTGATCGTCTGGAAGAATCGCGTCTGGATCCTCTCGGTGATGGGGCCCCGTGCGCCATCGCCGATCTGGATCTGGTCGATGGCCCGGATCGGAGAGATCTCCGCGGCTGTCCCGGTGAAAAAGACCTCATCTGCAACGTAGAGAAACTCCCGTGGAATCGGCCGCGCTTCCACTTCGATTCCCAGTTCCCGAGCTACGGTAATCGCCGTGTGCCTGGTGATTCCAGGCAGGATCGACTGGTACGACATGGGTGTGGCGATCTTGCCCGCCTTCACGGCAAAGATATTCTCGCCGCTGCCCTCGCTGACCAGACCATCAGGGCTGAGAACGATCCCCTCGTCGTAGCCGTTGAGATTGGCTTCCATCCGGACAAGCTGGGAATTGAGATAGTTCCCCCCTGCCTTGGCCAGATTCGGCATGGTATTGGGTGCTGATCGGTTCCACGAGGACGTGCATACCGACACACCCTTCCTGAGAGCATCTTCGCCGAGGTATTGGCCCCAGTGCCAGACGGCGATTACCGTCTCCACAGGACACGTGGTTGGATCGACACCCAACGAGCCGTAGCCGCGAAAACAGACCGGACGGACGTAACAGGCGTCCAGCTTGTTGACCCGGATCGTCTCGAGAACTGCGTCACAGATCTGCTGACGCGAGTAGGGGATCTCCATCCGGTAGATCTTTGCCGAATCGAACAGGCGATCCACATGCTCATCGAGACGGAACACGGCAGGACCCTTTTTCGTGTCGTAGCAGCGAATCCCCTCGAACACCGACGATCCGTAGTGCACGACGTGGGCCAGGACGTGAATCCTGGCCTCATCCCAGGGAACGAGTTCGCCGTTGAACCAGATCTTGTCGGACTTGGGCATCGGGGGCATGGACAAAACTCCTGAGCGCCGGCATTGCGCGGGCGCTGGGCTAGGGAAGTTCAGAATGTGCGGCTGAGGCTCAAAGAGAGATCGTCGAAGGTTCCGCTGCGCTGCTGTGAACGACTGACGCGGGCCTGAAACCCGGTGTAGCCGGTGGGTTTGTACTCCATGTTCAGAGCGATATTCCGGTGGGCGTTACGGAAAGACAGCTCTCGATCAACCGAGTCACGAGCGTAGAAGAACCCCCATTGCCTGTCCAACCGATAGCTGTATCTGACGCCGCAGCCCAGAGCGCTGCTGGGACGGTAGTTCATCGCCAGGCTGAATCGATGATCGTTGTTGTCCTCTTCGACGATCTGTGACCCGTCCCCTACCAGCAAGGTGCCGAAGTCATCAGCACTGAAGGCGTACGTCGAATTCAGCTGAAGGGTCTCGAAGAGAGACCGGCGGACGGTATGACGCATCGACCAGCCTCGACGTATGTTGCTGCGCCGATTGATGGTTTTGGTGTTCACGCTGCGGTCGAAATCGAAGATAGTCCGGCGCGCGGAGATCTCAAAGTTGTGGGAGATCTGCGCTGCCAGGCGCTCGTAGCTTGTGCTCGTCGACAGCCGCAGCTCGCTCGAGCGCTGGTTGTCGGCAGACCGGGTCGCGTCCAGGTTGACGCGGTGGGCTCGACTCGAAGACAGTGAGACGTCATAGCGCATGGAGCCCTCGCGTTTCCCTCGGAAGGTGAGGGACGCCACCTGGTTGTAACTGTCGCGGTCCTGCTCTGAAGCGCCCGGGTTGTCGACGCGGTTCATGCGGGTCGATCCGGAGGCTTGCAGTTGGTTGCCGTCGCCGAATTGCCAGTCCAGGCTGCCACCGACCTGCAGATCCTGATCCTCCCGGTCGTCTGTGGGATCGCGGTACGTCCCTCCCGTCAGCTGTGCCACCGGCAGGCGCCTTTCATCTGTCGTCGCCCAGGACAGTCGCGCTGAACCGGTCAGACTCTCGGCGAGCCGGCCGTCGACGCTGCCGGACAGGTTCCAGCGCTCGCTCTCCCGATCACGGGCAAAAAACCGGTTGCGTGGATCGTTGTCCGCATTGGCCGTATTGGTGTTGAGGCCCTCCGACCACGATTGCCGGGAACGGACATTGAAGCCACGGATCTTTGAGGTCAACGATGTGCTGACCGTTCTGCTGCGACGCTCCGAAAGTTCGGCCACCACCGCCGTGTCCAGACTGCTGATGACGGAGCGTGTCACGCCGGTCTGCGAGCGCGACTCGGAGATCGACAGATTTGTGCGAACATCTCCTGGGAAGGTATACGCGGAACTGGCGCGCAGATTCTCGCTGCGACTCTTGTTGTTTTTCAGCGTGTTGTCCGTCTTGCCGAGAGAGAAGCTCGTCGTCAGGCGTTCACCGAACAGGTCGAAGTCGGGAGACGTGCGCATCGACCCGTTGTATTGCAGGCCGGTCTCTTCCAGGAGGCTGTCGGGGTTTACGGGGCTGGCACGCCGCGCCGTGATCACCCCTGGAACGACATCGAACCGTATATCGCTGAAGATGCCGTCCGAACCACTGAGTGGCTGATACTGAAATCGGAAGTTGAATGTCTGGCTGCGCGTCTTCTGGTTCAGCAGCGTCGCGTTGCGGCTCGACATGCTCGCCGTGATTCCCACCGAGGCTCGAGGTCCCAGAATCGGGTAGTTCACCGAGGAACGAATGCTGGCCGTTTCGGTCCAGTTGTTGCGCCCGTTTCGTTGGTCGAGGATCGCATTCAGGGACATGGAGGCATTGACCCGCAGCATGGAGGTCGAATCCCCCGCCGTCGACAGGGTCACGGGTGTGGAGAAGTTCCAACTGGGAAACGTCGGTCGCCAGGTCATCCGATCAGAACGCCGACTGAAGTGGAGGGAATAGGTCTGACTCCACGCCATCGTTGCCGTGAGAAGCACGGCAACAGTGATCCAGCGGCTCATGCCGATGATCCTGCTGCTCCCACGACCGCAGCGAAACGCGCGAACTGACCGATGGAGAGGTCTTCGGCGCGTTGGGTCAGATCGATGTCTGCCTCGTCCGCCAGACGCTCCAGGTCGACGGTGGTCACGGTCCCTGTGCCGTCAGGGGCGGGCAACGACTTGAGGGCATTGCGCAGCATCTTTCGACGCTGACTGAAGGCCGCCTTCACCACAGTCTCGAAAAGACGCAGATCGTCGACGGGAACGCGGCCCGGCTGGAACTCCACGTCGATGACAGCGGAATCCACCTTGGGCCGCGGCTTGAATGCGGTGCTGGGAATCAACCGGGCGATGCTGATCCGGGCACACTGGCCGAGGAAGACGGTGAGTTGACTGTAGGCCCGGCACCCCGGCTGGGCCACGAGTCTCTCGGCGACCTCTTTCTGCAAGGTCAGCACCGCCCGCCGCACCACATCGGCATGGTCGCGCAGACGGAAGAGCACGGGAGCCGTGATGTTGTATGGAAGGTTGGCAACCACGTGAAGGGTTGACCGTTGCTCCTCTTCGAGCAGTTGCCGCAGATCCAGATGCAGCACGTCGCCCTCGATCACGCGCACCTCGGGCTCCGGGAAGCGCTCACGCAGATGGGCACACAGGTCGCGGTCGATCTCGATGGCGACGAAACGCTCAAGACGTTGCCGCAACGGTGCTGTCAGGGCCCCCCGACCAGGACCGATCTCGAGAACCAGATCTTCCGGCGTGGGCGCCACACGCTCAGCAATATCTTGCAGCACACCTCCGTCTACGAGAAAGTGCTGACCGAATCGCTTGCGCGGCCGGGGGAGCCCTTGTCGCTGCCGTTGGGGACGGTTCAACCTGAGACGATTCCCGACCGGCGCAGTTGCTGCCAGATGTCGGCCAACAGCAACTGTGGGCTGACATTGTGGCCCTGGCTGTCGATGGCGGCGTCCAGGGTTTTGGCAACCGGTTCGAGGCGCCGGGGATCGACACGACCTGACCATTCTTCCAACCGCGGCATCCTGTCCGTGTTGGCCACGCTCGATCCGTGGTTCAGGCCCATGAGGAAGAGATCTCGCAGGTACGCCGAACACAGTCCTATGAACCCTTCCATCCGTTGCTTGTCCGGCCGGCCACCGAGGTCATCCAGCAAGCCCCAGTATTCATCCTCCTTGCCGGACAGGGCGGAATCGAAGAAGCGCTCGACGAGATCCCGCAGTGTATCAAAGTCGTCTCCGCCAACATTTGCCGGGCGAATGCCATTGCCTGCAGCGAGGCCGGACGCCAGGTCAGCCCGCGCTTCCGCCACACCTTCGTTCACGAGCTGATCGCGGACTTCGGCTGCCGTCAGCGGGCGCAGGGGCAACCGCTGGCAGCGCGACACAACGGTCGGCAGCAAGCGCTCGGTGGTAGTGGACACCAGTAGGAAGACTGCGTGACGCGGCGGTTCCTCGAGAATCTTCAGCAGGCAGTTCGCGCCGGCCTTCTGCATGCAGTCGGCCTCGAAGATGATGGCCACCCTCTTCGGGGCCTCGGTCGGCGCGAAGGACATCTCACGCTGCAACAGCAGGATGTGATCCTTGGGCAGGTTGCTGCCACTCCGAGACGTGGCTCCCCCGGCAACGTACTCCAGAGCTGTCTCGCGGAGCGCCGCGAACTGCTCGGCGTCAGATCCGGTCCGGGACGTGCCCGTCGGCAGCGGCAGCAGCACATGGATGTTGGGATGTGTAAGGCTGTCCGCCTTGGTACACGAATTACAGCTGTCACAACCCACCCCAGGTAGTCGACGACAATTGATCGCCTTTGCCAGTTCGAGAGCCAGGTGGCGCTTGCCGGCGCCCTCCTGCCCTGTGATCAGAACTGCGTGCGGCAACCGCCCCGTGGCAAACCAGGCGCTGATCTGCGCCTTGGCCCGCGCCTGTCCCGTGATTCGATCGAACGACAAGGGTTCAGGGTCTACGAACGACGCACGAGACTCTCTTCGGTCCCGAGATCGAAGAAGTGGGCTTTGTCGATCTCGACTGCGAGTCGGACATTCTGCTCGACCGTGGGTATGTGATCAGGGTCGACTCGGGCAACGAAGGACGATTTGCCCGTCGTCAGATGCAGAGTGACCTCGTTGCCCATCGGCTCGACGACCTCGACCTTGGCTTCTATCTCGACAGCTGTATCGACGCCACGGCCCATCGTATCGGGGTCGTGGATGTCCTCGGGCCGGATGCCGAGAGTGACCTCCTTGCCGACGTGATCTTTCAGCCCTTCCTGCTGGTCCTTGGCCAGAGGCAACCGGAGATTGCCCTCGTCGAACACAAGTCCGCCGCCTTCGGAGGCCAGGGATCCGCGCACGAAATTCATGGCCGGACTGCCGATGAAACCGGCGACGAACTGGTTCACCGGATGGTTGTAGAGGTTCAGCGGGGTGTCGTTCTGCTGGATCTGCCCGTCCTTCATCACGACGATGCGATCCCCCATCGTCATGGCCTCCGTCTGATCGTGAGTCACGTAGATCATCGTCGCCTCGAGCCGCGTGTGCAGCTTGCTGATCTCGGCACGCATCTGCACACGCAGTTTGGCGTCGAGATTGGAAAGAGGCTCGTCAAAGAGGAAGACTTTCGGCTTGCGCACGATGGCGCGGCCCACGGCGACCCGCTGTCGCTGTCCTCCGGACAGCGCCTTCGGCTTACGTTCGAGCAGATCCTGTATCCCGAGGATATCGGCCGCCTCGCGCACACGAGTCTCGATTTCCTCCTTCGGGTATTTCCGCAGCTTCAAGCCGAAGGCCATGTTCTGATAGACGGTCATGTGCGGGTAGAGGGCGTAGTTCTGGAAAACCATGGCGATATCCCGGTCCTTGGGCGGGATGTCGTTGACCAGCGTACCGTCGATGTAGATCTCGCCGCCGGTTACTTCCTCGAGCCCGGCCACCATGCGCAGGGTCGTCGACTTGCCACAGCCCGAGGGACCCACAAGGACGACGAACTCCTGATCCCTGATTTCGATATTGGCGTCATCGACGGCGACGACGTCTTTATCAAAGACTTTCCTCACATCCTTAAGAATGACTTCGGCCATCATCTCCTCCTGCGCTCACCATGGTCAGCGTGTCTGGGATTCCGGTTCGGTTGGAAGCGGTCGGCTGAGCAGCCATGCGTCTTCCACCGGTTTCGTATAGAACCGTCGCCGAACCCCGTCCACGACGAATTCGAATTTCGCGTACAGTCTCTGTGCCGCGACATTCGAGCGGCGCACTTCGAGTCGACAGGACCGACAGCCGCGCCCCGCGGCACGCTCCAGTGAAGCATGGAGAAGGCGGCCGCCCCACCCGCGACGCTGGCATGGGCCGTCCACCGCCAGGCTCGCCAGGTGGAACACCGGCCCGTCGACGGCGCCGACGGCGTATCCCACGAGCTCTTCACCTTTCCACAGTCCCAGATTCAGGCTGCGCCCATCCTGCGACAGCCATTCAAAATCTGCCAGCGTCCACGGATGGGCAAACAGGCGTTGTTCGATCGCCAGCACATTCCGGATCTCCCCCGGCGCCAGCCGCAGGCTCCTGGCCTGAGGTCTCACGGCAGATCCTTCGGCCGACCCGCCGGGGCGAAGGTCGGCGTACGCAGATAGACCGGCTCCACCCGAGCCGGATCGACGACAGTTCGTGACGTTCGCTGGGTGGCCAGCCAGGCTACAGCGTCGGCGCAGGGCCGACGCGCCGCCATGGGGGCCAGGTTCGCTCCCGGCTTTCCTGACAGCAACTGAGCCCATCTGTCGACACCGTCACCGGTGAACAGTACGTCTTTGAGACCCCAGCGCGCCAGCAGAGATCCTGGTTCATCGACGCAGGGCGCCTGGACCTCTCGCGGGACACCGCTGGACGTATCGTAGACGGCGCCATACACCTCGCCGCGGCGAGCGTCCAGCAGGGCGCACACCGGCAGCCTGCAGAATGGAATCCGCGCCGCCAGAGACGCCAGGGTGGATACCGGGATCAGTTCGACCCCGAGGGCCATGCACAGCCCTTTGGCGGCACTCAGACCGATACGCAGACCCGTAAACGAACCAGGGCCGTTGGTGACCGCCACAGCTGTTACCTGCGACCGCTCGCGCCCAGCATCGGCCAATGCCTCGTCGATCTCACCAAAGAGCCGACGGGAGTGCTCACGCGGCGCATCGAAGGTACGCAGGGCCAGAATCTGTCCTGACTCCGCGACTGCCACACTGCCAGCGGGTGTCGCCGTATCGAGGGCAAGGAGCATACCGACTACAGTAACCCCAACTGGTCTTCCCGATCCTCACCGTCCGGCGGCAGGGGTCGACCCAGGTGCTCATACGCCCTCGGCATGGCCTGGCGACCGCGAGGGGTCCGTTTGATAAAGCCCTGCTGGATCAGATACGGCTCGTATACCTCGGTGATCGTGTCCTCTTCCTCGCCGATCACGGCAGCGAGATTGTTCACTCCCACCGGACCGCCGCCGAATCGGTCAATAATCACCGACAGCAACCGGATATCCGTCTCGTCCAGGCCGAGTTCGTCGACTTTGAGGATTTCCAGAGCCACCGCGGCGGCGTCCTGGTTAACGATGCCGTCGAGCTCGACCTGGGCGTAATCTCGAACCCGACGCAGCCAGCGCTTGGCCAGTCGCGCCGTGCCGCGAGAACGCCGGGCGATCTCTTCGGCGCCGCCGGCCTCAACCTTGAAGCCGAGCAGGCGTGCGTCACGCGCGATAATCTCAGCCAGTTCATCGACGCCATAGAAGTCGAGATTGGCGGTGATATGAAACCGGGACCGCATCGGTGCCGAGAGCAGGCCCTGACGCGTGGTGGCGCCAACCATGGTAAAACGCTCCAGATCGAGGGTCACCGAGCGAGCCGTCGGTCCCGAGTCAATCAGAATATCGATGCGATAGTCTTCCATCGCCGAATACAGATACTCTTCGACGGCTCGGTTGATCCGATGAATCTCATCGATGAAGAGTACATCGTGGGGCCCCAGAGCGGTGACGATGCCGGCCAGATCCACGGGCTTGTCGAGCAGAGGACCTGATGTGGCGTGCAACTCGACGTCCATCTCGTTGGCGATGACGTGGGCAAGCGTGGTCTTTCCCAGGCCGGGGGGGCCCGACAGCAACACGTGGTCCAGGGCTTCGGATCGTTCTCTTGCCGCGGTGATGCCGATGCGCAGCTGTTCCTTCACCTTTGCCTGACCGAGCATCTCATCAAGGCGCCGTGGCCGCAGCGTGGTGTCGGCATCACGGTCGTCGCCCTCGGAGCCGGGATTTACCTGTCGTTGGTCCATCCCGGATCACCGTTCCCGCAGAGCGCCCTTGATCAGATCCTGCACCGTCGGCTCGTCCCCGGCGTGCTTTCGACGCGCTGCCGTCACCGCCTTTCGTGCCGCAGCTGTAGCGATACCGAGGGCCTCGAGAGCCATCGTCGCTTCCTGACCGACAGGATCGTCATCGCCCGGTGACTCGCCCTCCTCCTCGTGGCCAAGAGCCGTGGACAGCCGAATTCTGTCCTTCAGTTCAACAACCACGCGCTGGGCTGTCTTCGAGCCAACCCCCCGCACCTGAGTCAATTCGGTAACCCGCTCCTGGAGGATTGCCTTCTGCAGATCCGTCACCGACAACCCGGACAGGATCGTCTGGGCCAGTTTCGGGCCGATGCCGGAGACGCCGATCAACAACTCGAACATCTCGCGTTCGGCTGGATCTGAGAAGGCGAACAGCTGAATCCGATCCTCGCGCACGTACGTGTAGGTATGCAGACCTACGGGTTCACCGACAGCCGGCAGTGTGTCAAAGGTGTTGAGTGAGGTGGACAGCCCGTATCCCACCCCCCCGACGTCGATGACGGCCTGTGTCGGAGTCTTCTCCATGAGAGTGCCGCGAAGATGGTGGATCAAGAGAGCTGTCTTGTCATCTGTGGGCGACTCGGCGCAGTAGTGCTTCGACCTCTGGACGGCGCCGCTTCCCGCCGGTCGACGTGCTGGACGCGGGACCACGATGGTGGTGACAGATGGCAACGGCCAGGGCGTCTGACGCATCGAGGGGTCGTGGCGCTTCGGCCATCTTCAGAAGACGGGTTACCATACCCTGAACGGCCTCTTTCGTCGCCTGTCCATTGCCGGCAACCGCCTTTTTGACTTCCGCCGGCGTGTAAAGCGCCGTCTCGAAACCGGACTGCACGAGGGCAAGACGCAGCACGCCCCGGGCTTCACCCAGCTTGGCGGCCGCATCGGCATCTCTGCCGTAGAAGCTGCTCTCAAGTGCGACCTCATCGGGTCGCTGGGCCGTAAGCAAGACCACCAGACCGTCGTACATCGTCTGCAATCGGTCGGCAAAACTCGCCCCCTGTCGAGGCCGAAAACAACCACAGTCCTCAAACAGGAGGGAGCGACCCCGCTTGCGCACCAGACCATATCCGGTGCTGGTGCTGCTCGGATCGAGCCCCAGGACGAGCAAGGATTGCAGCCGGCGGCCGGTCAGGCCAGCAGCTTGGCCAGCTCCTCTTCCTGCACATCGAAGTTGGAAAACACCTTCTGTACGTCATCGAGATCCTCGAGATCCTCCAGCAGACGAAGGATCCCCGCGATGTCATCCCCCTCGACCTCCAGCAGATTCTGTGGGATCCAGGCCAGCGACGCCTGGCTGTACGTCATGCCGGCATCGTCCAGCGCCCGCTTGACCGCTTCGAAGCTGTCCACGGGACAGAGCACCTCGAAGACGGTGTCTGCGCTCTGTATGTCTTCGCCCCCCGCATCCATGACGGCGAGCATGACATCCTCCTCGGTGGCGTCGGCTCCGTCCACCTCGATCAGCCCCTTCTGGGCGAACATCCACGAGACGGCCCCCTTTTCACCGAGATTCCCATTGCGCTTGGTGAAAGCATGCCGGACCTCAGACACGGTGCGGTTCTTGTTGTCCGACAGAGTCTCGACGATGATGGCGACACCTGCCGGGCCATAGCCTTCGTAGACCGAGGACTCATACACCGCGCCCGGTTCGTCGCCGGTCCCCCGGCGGACGGCCCGCTGAATCGTGTCCAGCGGCATGTTGGCACCCCGGGCGTTCTGAATCGCGGAGCGCAGCCGTGGATTTGCGTCCTCGTCGCCACCACCCTCTCGGGCAGCCACGGTCAACTCGCGAATCAGCTTGGTGAAAAGCTTGGCGCGAGTTGCGTCGGCGGCGCCCTTTTTCCTCTTGATGGTGCTCCACTTGGAGTGACCGGACATCGTGCTCTCAACCTCTTGCGCGTGAGTCGGGAAGGGTGGGCAGAATCTACGGACTGGGGCGGGCCGTGGCAACTGATCTATCCCTTAACTCGCAGGGAGACAACGACTAAGGGACTCCTCTCGAGATCCTGGTCAGGACGTAAAACGGGAGGCAGGCTTGGCGCCCGCCTCCCCGATAGAACCCGGCCAGTTGGCCAACCTCAGGCCGCCTGAGCCTGCTCGCTGGCCACCCTCTCGGCGATGCGGGCCTGCACCTCGTTGGGGACCTCGTCGTAGCGATCTAGACTTTGTGTGTGCATCCCCTTGCCTTGTGACATCGAGCGCAACCGTGTGGCGTAGCGATCCATTTCAGCCAGGGGTACCTCGGCCTCGATCACCTGGAAGTGACCGTCTGCACTGGTGCCGCTGATCCGTCCGCGGCGCGACGTCAGGTCTCCCATCACTTCTCCGAGAAACTCTTCAGGGACTGTGATTGTGACGCTGTAGATCGGTTCGAGGAGCGCGGGTTTGGCTTTGACGAAGGCATCTCGAAAGGCGTGTGATGCAGCGATCTTGAAGGATACTTCGTCCGAGTCCACGGCATGATGTTTGCCATCATAGACAACGACGGCGACATCGACAACGTGGGAACCTGAGATCGGTCCCTGGTCGAGAGATTCCTGCAGACCCTTCTCCACGGCCGGAATGAAATTTGTCGGAATGCTGCCACCCACGACCTCGCTGCGGAATTCGAACCCGGCGCCGCGCTCGCGCGGTTCGATACGTAGGGCGACCTCGCCAAACTGGCCACGCCCCCCGGACTGCTTCTTGTGTCGATACTGGCTTTCGGCCCGACTCCGGATCGTTTCACGGTATGGAATCCGTGGCGTCTCCGTGTCGACCTCGACATTGAACCGGTCGCGTAGCCGTTTGAAGATCGTCTCGAGATGCAGATCTCCCTGGGCCGCAAGGACCGATTGCCTGATCTCGCCGTCGAAACGAAAACTGAAGCTCGGATCCTCCTCGTGCAGCTGCTGGAGTCCGGAGACCATCCGCTCGTCCCCTCCCTTCTCGCTGGCTGAGATGGCCACACGAATCAATGGGTCCGGGAAGATCACTTCTGGCAACTCGAGTTCCGCCCCCTTGGCGCACAGGGTGTTACCCGTGTGCGTGTCCTTGAGCTTCACCAGGGCGACGATATCCCCGGCACTGGCACTCTTTACCTCCTGGCGCTCGTGACCGTTGAGCTGGAAGATCTGGCCGATCCGCTCCGTCTTGTGCCGCGTAGGGTTGTTTATCTCGTCGCCATGATGGAGGCTGCCGGCATAGAGTCTCATGTAGCTGAGTTCGCCGACGTGCTGCTCTCCTACCGTCTTGAATACGAAGGCTGCCAGTGGCGCGTCGGCGGCCGCGACCAGAACGCTCTCATTCCCGTCGGCATCCGTCAGATGGAGACCGGGGCTCTCTGCAGGCGAAGGGAAGTAATCGGCCACCGCCCTGAGTAACCTGTCGACGGCGACGTTGTTGTAGGCGTCGGTGAAGAGCACCGGGAAGAACTGGCCAGCGAGGATGGCCTTGCGCAGCCCTATTTTCAGCGCCTCTACTTCGAGACCCCCGTCACCGAAGTAGGTTTCCATCAACTCCTCGTCAGTCTCGGCCACGGCTTCGACGAGTTGTTCATGGAGAGTGGCGGCCTCGTCCTGCACATCGGCGGGAATCTCACCCTCGTCGGCCTTGCCATCGACGTAGGTAATCAGCTTCATATCGATCAGATCGATGACCTGATGGAAGCCCTCTCCGGGGTTCAAGGGATGCTGAATTGCCACAGCCTGGCGACCAAACCGATCCTGTATCTGCGTCAATAGACCCGGCACGTCGATCTCGGGACGATCCATCTTGTTGAGAAGAACCATCCGTGGCAGGTTATAGTCGCTGGCGTAGCGCCACACTCGTTCCGTGCCGACATCGATGCCGGATGCCGCGTCGATGACGGCCACACTGCCGTCTGCGACGCGCAGAGCGGACATCGTTTCCGGGATGAAGTCAGCGTAGCCGGGCGTGTCCATCACGTCGAAATGGTAGTCGTTCCACTCGCCGGTGAGCAGTGACGTCTTCACCGACATCTTGCGCTCCACTTCCTCGGTGTCGTAGTCGGAAACGGTCGTCCCGTCCTCGACGCGTCCGAGTCTCGTCAACTGCCCGGTATTAAAGATGAGAGCCTCGGCCAGGGCGGTCTTTCCGGCGCCATTGTGGCCGGTGAGGGCGAGGTTCCGAACCTGCTCGATCGTATGTGACATGACCACTCCCCTGGGGAGAAAACTGCGAAAGGGGAACCGCCCGGCGGATACCTGATAAGAAGCATCGTACCCGTTGCAGGCGGCAACTGAAGACGGCGGAAACTATGCCGGAATTCGACCGGATGTCAAGGTCCCCCCCTCGGGGTGGGTCGCGCCGAGCCGCAGCCTTGGAAGCCCTCCCACCGATACCCTGGATGCCTTCATGAGCAGTGCTTTCGCGACTTTCTTGATGCTCAACGACAACTACCTGCCCGGCTGCCTGGTGCTGGCCGGAGGCCTGCGCCGACAGAACGTGCAGGCGCCCCTGATCGTGCTGGTGACAGATGGCGTGTCGCCGCGGGCACGTGAGGCCCTCGCAGAATTGTACGACCACGTTGTCGAGGTGGATCGCGTGTACGTGCCCCATTCCCGCCGTCAGGAACGACAGGACCGGCCCTATTACTTCACGCGCATCCAGGTCCTGAGACTGGGGCGTGACGGCGATCTGGGATTCGACCTGGACCGCGTCGTCGTGATCGACGCCGATGTCCTGCCGCTGCGCGGTTACGCGGCACTTCTGGACCTCGAGGCGCCGGCTGGCGTGCTCAACGAGGACCGGTCACACCTGGCGGAGACAGATGAAAACGGTCAGTACGTCATTCCACCCGAGGCGGCCGAGGGACGCTGGATCTGGCACCGGATCTATGCGGATTGTCTGCACGGCGAGCCCGTGCCCCGCCACATCTCAGACCGGCCGGGACAGGATCCCACGAACATGGGCTTCAACGGATCCCTGTTTGTCATGCAGCCATCGATGGCTGAGTACGATGCCATCCTGAAGGATCTGACACGGCCTGAGGTACGCCGGCTTGTAGGAGATCTCTTCGATTGGCCGGATATGCAGTACCTGACGATGCGGTGGTCGGGTCGGTGGCGGAACATCGATGTGCGCTACAGTGCCCTGAGCGGTTACCCCAGCCTCGATGTACTCTACGGCACCCATTTCGCCGGCTTCAAGCCCTGGTACTTCCAGCGACAGAAAGCCATGGCACGTTACGCTCGGTATCCGGATTTCCAGCTGTGGTTCCAACGCTACGAGGAACTGGTAGCCGCCTACCCGAGGCTGTTGCGAATGGGCAAACTGCAACGCTTGCTTGAGGATGTTCGGAAGGTTGGCAGGGGTACATGACGAGAGGCCCCGTCATCGCTGACGGGGCCTCTCGAAGTAAAATCCGGCGGCGTCCTACTCTCCCACCGGGTGACCCCAGCAGTACCATCGGCGCAGGAGGGCTTAACTGCTCTGTTCGGAATGGGAA